>Ga0172382_10000275_pt1 | contig 94928 bp, 77 predicted proteins | sample Leawel138RmetaG_FD_122245 | JGI IMG/M metagenome (GOLD analysis project Ga0172382, IMG submission 122245) | Leachate microbial communities from a municipal landfill in Southern Ontario, Canada - Leachate well 138R metaG | ecosystem: Engineered > Solid waste > Landfill > Unclassified | place... | reverse complement strand
TTGGCACCATCGACCACCTTGACCAGCGCCTTCAGCACCGCCGGATGCAGCGAATCGAACAGCTCGGCCACGCGCGCATTGTTGCGATCCACCGCCAGCAGGTACTGAGTCAGGTCATTGGTGCCGATGGAAAGGAAATCGACACGGCTGGCCAGGCGATCGGCCTGGAACACCGCCGCCGGCACCTCGATCATCACGCCGACGCGCGGCAGGCTGACATCGAGGCCCTCCTCCCGCAACTCGGCGCAGGCACGACGGATCAGCACCATCGACTCATCCACCTGGGCCAGATTGCTGATCATCGGCAGCAGCAGATTGAGATTGCCGCTGCCGGCATTGGCGCGCAGCATGGCGCGCAGCTGGGTGAGGAAGATCTCCGGATGATCCAGGGTGATGCGGATGCCGCGCCAGCCAAGGAAGGGATTGTCCTCCTTGATCGGGAAGTAGGGCAGCGCCTTGTCGCCGCCCACATCGAGGGTACGCATGGTCACCGGGCGCGGCGCAAAGGACTCCAGCACCTGGCGATACACGTCGAGCTGATCCTCCTCGCCGGGGAAGCGGTCGCGGATCATGAAGGGGAACTCGGTGCGATACAGGCCCACGCCCTCGGCGCCGGAATTGAGCGAGGGGCGGATGTCGGACACCAGGCCGGTGTTGGCATACAACGGTACGCGCAGGCCATCGGGCGTCTCCGCCGGCAGGCTGCGCAGCGCCTGCAGCTCGGCGGTGAGCTCCGCCTCCTCCTTCTGCAGCCGCTTGTACTCGCGGCGGATGTCCTTGGACGGATTGACGTAGACGCGGCCGGAATAGCCGTCGGCAATGATCTCGCGGCCGTGCACCTTGTTGAGCGGCAGGTCCACCACGCCCATCACTGCCGGCACGCCGAGGGCGCGCGCCAGGATGGCGGTGTGCGAGGTGCGCGAACCGCGCATCGACACCACGCCGGCCAGACGCTTGGGCGGTACCTCGGCCAGCATGGAAGCGGTGACATCCTCGCTCACCAGCACGGTGTTCTTCGGATACTCCACCGGCTTGCGCTCCTCGCCCAGCAGGTGCTCCATCACGCGGCGGCCGAGGTCGCGGATGTCCTGCGCCCGCTCGCGCAGATAGGCATCCTCCATCTGGTCGAAGATGCGCACATGCTCCAGCACCGTCTCGCGCAGCGCGCTCGGTGCCCAGCTGCCGGCCTTGATGCGCTTCACCGTGTCGTCGATGAGCGAGCCCTCCTCCAGCATCAGCAGATAGGCCTCGAACAGGGCGCTGTCGCTGGCCGGCATGCTGGCGCGCAGGCGCTTGAGCATATCGGAGATGTCCTTGCGCACCGCGCGCACCGCGGCGCGGAACTGCTTCAGCTCGGCGGCGCTGTCGTCCACCAGCAGATCGGGAATGGCTTCGATGTCGGTGGAGGTGTTGAGCACGACGATGCTGCCGATGGCCACACCCGGCGCGCCGGACAGACCCAGCAACGGGCGGTGGTCCACCAGCTGCCCCTGGCGCAGCAGCACGTCGATGTCGCCGCTGGCCTCGGCGTGGGCGATGGCACCGGCCAGTTGCGCGGCGATGGTGACCAGGAAGGTGACTGCATCCTCGTCGAAACGCACGCTGGTGCGCGACTGCACCACCAGCACGCCGTGGATGGTGCGGTGATGGATGATCGGCACGCCGAGGAAGGCGTGATAACGCTCCTCGCCGGTCTCGGGGAAATACAGATAGCGCGGATGGTTCGGCGCATCGTCCTTGTTCACCGGCTCGGCACGCTCGGCCACCAGGCCGACCAGGCCCTGCTCCCAGCTCAGGCGCACCTTGCCCACCGCCTCGGGATTGAGTCCCTCGGTGGCCATCAGCACCAGCTCGCGCGAGGAGTTGTGGGCAAGATAGATGGAGCACACATCCACCGCCATCTCCTTCTGCACCCGCTGCACGATGATGCGCAGCGCCTGTTGCAGATCCTTGGCGGCGTTTACCTCCTGTATGATGCGGCGCAGCGTTTGCAGCATGAAGATGTCCCGACTGTGGAGTTATGCATCGTTATCGTTATGATGGCGGCACGAACCAACCGTAGGAGCGAATCGTATTCGCGATGGCCGCAGGCAAGGGTGTGCCGGTCGCGAATACGATTCGCGCCTACCCTTTCGCGCCGGCACGGCGCAGCCGTGGCGGCCGTACCTGCACCGCCGAACCCAGCAGCGGTGCCAGTTCGGTGAGCGCGCGTTCGTAGACGCGGCGCTTGAAGGCGACGATCTCGTCCAGCGGCTGCCAGTAGGAAACCCAGCACCACTCATCGAATTCCGGCGGGGTGTGCAGATCGAGCCGCACGCGGCTGTCTTCGGTCAGCAGGCGCAGCATGAACCAGCGCTGCTTCTGGCCGATGCACACCGGCCTGCTGTGATGGCGGATCAGGCGCTCGGGCAGACGGTAGCGCAACCAGCCGCGGGTGGCGCCGAGGATGGACACGTCCTCCGGTCCCAGCCCCACCTCCTCCATCAGCTCGCGGTACAGCGCCTCCTCGGCGGACTCATGACGCTGGATGCCGCCCTGGGGAAACTGCCAGGCCTCCTGACCGATGCGGCGCGCCCACAAGACCTGCCCCTCCCGATTGCTCAGGATAATGCCGACATTTGCCCTGTAACCTTCCGAATCAATCACTTACAAAACCACCTTGAGGATATATATCAAGGATTTTTTCACAAGCGCCGCCTGTGCGCAAATCTGTTTGTGGTCGTCGGTAAATGCCGCAAAACAGTGGGGTAAAGGGCGAAAGTCCGGCCAAAAATCCGCTACGGCCTTGCTAGAATGTGCGCCCCACAACAACGAGCCCGACCCATGACCCTGGCAATCTTCGATCTCGACAACACCCTCCTCGGCGGCGACAGCGATCACCTGTGGGGCCGCTTCCTGGTGGAGCAGGGCATCGTCGACGGCGAGTTCTACGAGCGCGAGAACAACCGTTTCTACGAAGAGTACAAGGCCGGCACCCTGGACATCCGCGCCTACCAGCGCTTCGCCCTGGCGCCGCTGGCGGGGCAGGAGCCGGAGACGCTGGCCGGCTGGCACCGCCGCTACATGGCCGAGAAGATCAGCGCCATCCTGCTGCCGGCCGCGCGCCACCTGCTCGACTGGCACCGCGGTCAGGGCCATGTACCGCTGATCATCACCGCCACCAACCGCTTCATCACCGAACCCATCGTCGCGGCCCTGGGGGTGGAGCACTTCCTCGCCACCGAGCCGGAGGTGGTGCACGGCCGCTACACCGGCGACATCACCGGCATCCCCACCTTCCAGCACGGCAAGGTCCGGCGGCTGGCGCAATGGCTGGAGCAGACCGGCTACAACCTGGCCGGCGCCTGGTTCTACAGTGACTCGCACAACGACCTGCCGCTGCTGGAGCAGGTGGACAATCCGGTCGCCGTGGACCCGGACGACACCCTGCGCAGCCATGCCGAGGCCAAGGGCTGGGACATCATCACCCTGCGCAGCGGGGAACGGCCACAGCCGTTCCCGAGGGACGAGGCACAAGGGGCGAGGGACGAAGAGTACGAGGGTTGATTGTCGTACCTTTTCTCTCGGACCTCGTACCTGGCTGGTACAGCCAGCCCCAGGCAGGCACAATGAAGGGATGCCCCAAACTCCGGCGCCCATGCATCGCTTCCCCTTCCCTCTCGTCACGGTACTGAGCAGCCTGCTGCTGGCCCTGATCTTCATCGTCATCGGCGTGCTGTACCACCAGCAGGGGTGGCGCGAGCTGGAGCGCGGTCTGGAACTGGAGTCGGCCGCGGTGCGCACCACCTTCGAGGTGGCGCTGTCCGATCTAGAACAGCAGATGCTCACCCTGGCCACCATGGTGGCCTCCGACCCGCAGGTGCAGTCGCTGTTTTACCGCGGCAAGCAGGTGCTGGCCCAGGAAGGCGGCGGCCCCGGCGGGGCGCAGACGGCGCGCCTGCGTGAAGAACTGTACGACCAGGTGGCCCCGGCCTGGATCGACATGCAGCAGCAGTTCGGCCTGCGCCAGCTCCACTTCCAGTTCGGCCCCGGTGCCCTGTCCTATCTGCGTGTGCACACGCCGGAAAAATTCGGCGACCGCATGGATGGCCTGCGCCACATCATCGAGGATGTGAACGCCGATCAACGGCCGCGCACCGGCTTCGAGACCGGCCGCATCTACTCCGGCGTGCGCGGCGTGGTGCCGGTATGGCACGCCAGCAATGGCCAGCGTGAATACATCGGCGCCCTGGAGGCCGGCACCTCCTTCGACACCCAGCTCGCCCGCCTCGACCGGCAGATCGGCGCCGGTTTCGCCATCCTGCTCAAGCAGCAGCACATCGAAGGCGCGGTATGGGATCAGTACCGCCCGCTGAGCGGGCCGCGCGCCGAAAAGGGCTGCGGCTGCTATCTGGAGGCCGCCTCGCGCGACGAGGTCAAGGCGTGGATGAACGAAGCCGTCCTGTCGCGGTTGGCGGAAGGGCCGACCCTGTCGCAACTGCTGCCCTGGCAGGATCAGACCTGGCATCTGACCCGCTTCCCGCTGCGCGACTATCTGGGCCAGGTGGATCCGGCACGGCCCAGCGTGGGCTCGGTGCTGGTGTGGCGTGACAAGACGGCCGAACTCGCCGCCTGGCACCGCCATCAGACCTACACCCAGCTGGCGCTGGCCTATCTGCTCACCCAGGGCCTGCTGATCTGGCTGCTGCGCAGCACCCGCCGCGGCCTGCAGCAGCGCATCGACAGAGCCACCGCCGCCCTGCAGTCCACCCGCCAGCAACTGGACACCCTGCTGAGCGCCTCGCCGGCCGTGACCTACAGCGTCCCCGTCGGCAGCACCGCACCCCGCTATATCGCATCCAACGTACAGAACATCCTCGGCTACGCCGCGGAAGACATCCACGGCAATACAGCCTGGTGGCCGGACAACATCCACCCCGACGATCGCGCTGCGGTGCTGGGCAGCGCCGACTGGCGGCAGTGGCCGGACGGCCAGATCATCCGCCGCTACCGTTTCCACCATGCCGGCGGCGACTGGCGCTGGCTGGAGGACCGTTGCCGCGTGCTGCACGACGCCCGGGGCCAGGCCGCAGAACTGGTCGGCAGCTTCGTCGATATCACCGAACGCGTTGCCGCCGAGCAACGCCTGGAGCTGGCACTGAGCGGCGCCGACCTCGGCCTGTGGGACTGGCACATCCCCAGCGGCCACGTCACCTTCAACACGCGCTGGGCCGAGATGCTGGGCTACCGCATGGACGAGATCGGCCCCGACATCTCTACCTGGGAGCGCATCATCCATCCCGACGACCTGCCCGCCATCGACCAGGCCCTGCAACGTCATTTCCGCCGCGAAACGGCGTTCTACGAAACCGAACACCGCCTGCGCCACAAGGATGGCCACTGGGTCTGGGTGCTGGACCGCGGCAAGGTGATGGAGCGCACCGACGACGGCAGCCCGCTGCGCGCCGTCGGTACCCATCTCGACATCACCGCGCGCAAGATGGCCGAGGTGCGTCTGCGCGAGAGCGAAACCATGCTGCAGCGCGCCCAGGCCGTAACCCATGTCGGCAGCTGGGTGATGGATGTGCCCAGCCACCGTCTCGAATGGTCAGCGGAAACCTATCGCATCTTCGGCCTGCCGCAGGACACGCCAGCGGATTACGACCGGTTCCTTTCCTTCATCCATCCGGATGATTGCGAACACGTGCACGCCGCCTGGCAGGCCGCCCTGCACGGAGCCCCCTACGACATCGAACACCGCATCGTGGTCCACGGCAAGACGCGCTGGGTGCGCGAGATGGCGGAACTGGTGACCGGTGCCGACGGCGTACTGATCTCCGCCCTCGGCACCGTGCAGGACATCAGCGACATCAAGGCGATGGAGCTGGAGCTGCGTCACCTGGCCACCACCGACCTGCTCACCGGCCTGCCCAACCGCCGCCATTTCCTCCACCGCGTGGAGCAGGAGCTGGCCCGCTTCCATCGCTTCGGCCAGCCCCTTGCCCTGTTGATGCTCGACATCGATCACTTCAAGCAGATCAATGATCGCCACGGCCATGCCGCGGGCGATGCGGTGCTGCAGCATTTTGCCGCCGTCGCCCTCGGCGCCCTGCGCGCCACCGATATCATCGGCCGTCTCGGGGGCGAGGAGTTCGCGGTGCTGCTGCCCGGCACCGATCTGGAGGGCGCGCGCCAGTATGCCGAACGCCTGCGCCGGGAGATGGAAGGCCAGCCCTGCCGCGCCGCCTCCCAGGTGATCGACTTCACTGTCAGCATCGGCCTCACCCTGCTCAACCGTAACGACAGCACGACGGATCTGCCCCTGGCCCGCGCCGATGCCGCGCTGTACCGTGCCAAACGCGGCGGCCGCAACCGGGTCGAAATGGGCTAGGGACCAGGGGCCGGGGGTGTTATAAGATGGCATGCGCCCGGCACCCACATTACCCAGCCCCGGATACCTGCCCCCCAATCCCTGATTTCTCATGCGCACCGCCCTGCTTCCGCTGCTCCTGCTGCTGACGCTGTGCAGCCTCGGCCTCGGCCTGGCGAGCGGCAGCGTGCCGGTATCGATGAGCGAAACCTGGGCCGCGCTGTGGCACCACGACACGCCGCATGCCACGGTGATTCATGAACTGCGCCTGCCGCGCCTGCTTGCCGCCTTCGCGGTGGGCGGACTGCTGGCGCTGGCCGGGGCCCTGCTGCAGGTGCTGTTGCGCAACCCCCTGGCCGATCCCTACGTGCTTGGCGTCTCCGGCGGTGCCGCCGTGGCCGCCCTGCTCGCCATGCTGGCCGGCCTCGGCGGCTGGTGGCTCAGCGGCGGCGCCCTGGTCGGCGCCCTCGGCTCGATGCTGCTGGTGTTCGGCCTGGCCCATGGCAGCGGCGGCTGGACACCTACGCGGCTGCTGCTCACCGGCGTGGTGGTGGCCGCCACCTGGGGCGCGTTGATCAGCTTTCTGCTGGCAGTGGCCCCGGAACACAACCTGCGCAGCATGCTGTTCTGGTTGATGGGCGACCTCTCCCACGGCGGCGAATGGCACATCCCGTTGCTGCTGCTCGGCCTTGGCCTGCTGCTGCTGTTTCCCTTTGCGCGCGAATTCAACCTGCTGGCACGCGGCGAACTGACTGCCGGCAGCCTCGGTGTCCATGTCGGCCGCCTGCGCCTCATCATCTACTTCGCCGCCTCGCTGCTCACCGCCGGCGCCGTCACCACGGCCGGCAGCGTCGGCTTCGTCGGCCTGGTGGTGCCGCACATGCTGCGCCTCGTCGCCGGCTCCGATCATCGCCTGCTGCTGCCGGCCAGCGCCCTGCTCGGCGGCAGCCTGCTGATGCTGGCCGATACGCTGGCGCGCAGCCTCATCGCGCCGCAGCAATTGCCGGTGGGCGTGCTCACCGCCCTCATCGGCGCACCGATATTTCTCTATCTGCTGCACCGCGAATTCAGCCAGCATGTTTCATGACCGCCGCCCACATCCCCGCATTCCCGGGCGCGGCATGACGCAGGCGAGCCCGTACTGATGGAACTGCTGCGCACCGTCTCGCTCGATGTCGGCATTGCCGGCCGCCGCCTGCTGCGCGACCTCAATCTCAGCGTGCATGCCGGTCAGTGCTGGGGGCTGCTCGGCACCAACGGCAGCGGCAAGACCACCCTGCTGCACACCCTCGCCGGCCTGCGCCCCGCCCAGGGCGGCAGCCTCTGGCTGCAGGGCGCGCCGCTGCAGCGTCTGCCGCGCCGCCAGGTGGCACAGCGTCTCGGCCTGCTGCCGCAGGACAGCAACGACAGCTTCCCCGCCAGCGTGCTGGACACCGCCCTGATCGGCCGCCACCCCCACCTCGGCCGCTGGCACCAGGAAACGACGGCAGACATCGCGCACGCGCGCCATGCCTTGCAGCAGGTGGATCTGGCCGGCATGGAACAGCGCCCCTGTCACACGCTGTCCGGCGGCGAGCGCCGCCGCCTCGCCCTGGCGACCCTGTTCACCCAGGCCCCGCGCCTGATGCTGCTGGACGAACCCACCAATCACCTCGACCTGCCCCACCAGATAGCCGTCTTGCAGCACCTGCGTCACCTCGCCGACAGCGGCGAACACGCCATCGTGATGGCGCTGCATGACATCAACCTGACCGCACGCTACTGCGACCACGTGCTGATGTTGTCCGGTGATGGCAGCTGGCAGGCCGGCGCTGCCGCAGAACTGCTCAACGCGGAGCGTCTGTCGCAGCTCTATGGCCATCCGGTGCTGCAGCTTGCCGGCGCGGAAGGGCAGCGGGTATTTGTCGCGGGGTGAGCTGCTGGAGGGCTGAGGGCTGAGGGCTGAGGGCTGAGTGCTGAGTGCTGAGTGCTGAAGTGCTGAAGTGCTGAAGTGCTGAAGTGCTGAAGTGCTGAAGTGCGAAACGCTGTCAGCTGTCGCGCCGCGATACAACGGCTGCGTGGCCGCTCCCGTCCTGGTCAGCCCTGCTCCAGCCAGCGGATCAGTGCCTCCCACTGACGCTGATCCTGGGACGCGCCGGAGCGCTTGAGGTCATGCACGCCGACACCGAGCTCGGCAGCGCGCACATAGTTCTGCGTATCGCGCAGGCGCGCGACGAAGGGGATGTTGAGCGAGTTGAGGAATTTTTCCAGCGACTGGTAGACCTTGGTGTTCTCGCGCACGCGGTTCGCCACCACGCCGACACGGATGTTGCGCGCCCGCACCTTGGCCACCAGCAGCAGGTCCTGGATGAAGCGCGAGGCGGCATGGATGTCGATGGGCGAGGGCAGCACCGGGATCAGGATGGCATCGATCTCGCGCATCAGCTCGATGAGCTGATGGCCCTGCACGCCGGCCGGGGCATCCAGCACCACGCGCTCGGCGCCGTCGGGGATGCGCAGCAGGAAGGAGCGGGTGACGCCGGAGACCACCGGACGGTGGGCGGAGACGCCGTGGATCGGCTTGACCTCGCTGCTGCGCAGCGACAGCCACTGCATGGACGAGCCCTGCGGGTCGTGGTCGATAAGGACGGTGCCGCGCCCCTGGCGGGCGTAATAGCTGGCGAGGTTGGTGGCGATGGTGGTCTTGCCGCAGCCGCCCTTGGCATTGATCACCAGGAACTGACGCACCGGCGAATGCAGGCCGCCCACCCGGCCCAGGGGCTGGGTGGCACCACGCAATGCAGTCGGCATGCCCTGTTCCATAATCCGCGACACTCTATCCATAGTTACGAGCTACACCTAAACCATCACAACAAGTTATAGCTATAACTTTAACATATTACTTAGGTTTTTCTCCAAGAGAGATTCTACCCCAGGGTTACGCCGCGTTGCCGAGATGCGCCTCACGCTTGCGGCCGTCACGCCGCGCGCGACACGGCAATCGTCCTGCTGTCCCGCCGGGGTCCGCCGGCGAATTGCGGCGGCCCCTGCCTTGAAGGTATAGCTGCGGACCCGGGCAGTTGCACCCCTCCCCCTGCCGTGCGGGCGCGCCCCGCCGCCTGGCATCCCGGGCTCAGCGCTCGATGACGTACAGCAGGTCGGCGCCGCTCTGCTCGCCGCCCTGCTCCATCTTCAGGCTCCAGTGGGTGGAGAGCTGGTAGCGCAGGCGCAGGCGGTTGGCGGTCTCCCACAGTCCGACGGCGTATTGAAGGTACAGCCGCGGGCTCAGATACTTGCCCAGCACCACCGCGGCCTCGTCACCGCCCGCCCCCTGTTCCAGGGTGACCTCGTCCAGGCCGAACTGCAGGGCAATGCCGCGGGCGGCACGCTCGCCGCCGAGGGCAAAGGCGGCGCGGTACAGGGCATCGGCCTCGCTGCGCGAGGTGGCGGTGAGCGGACGGCCCAGCACCAGCCAGGCCAGGGTCTCGCTCTCCTCCAGCACCGGCTCCGAGAACAGGCGCAGGCGCGGGTCCTTCAGCCGTCCGCCCACCTCGACGCCCACCACCTGGGTCTGTTCCGGCAGCGGGCGCACCGCGCGCACGTCCAGCCCCGGATTGTCCGGCGGGCTGTCCACGAACAGCAGGCGGCCGCGCTCCACCACCAGACTCTGGCCGTAGGCCTCGTAGCGGCCGTCATGGACGTTGAGCTCGCCTTGGGCGCGGGTCAGCCCCGGCGTCTCGCCGCGCACGGTGACGGCGCCGGCGAGACGGCCGGAAAAGCCGTAGCCCTCCAGGCGCACGCGCTCGCCGGCGACCAGCTGCAGGTCCAGGGCCAGGCGCCAGCGACGCTGCGCCGCCGCCTCTTCCGCGGCATCCACGATCACCTCGTCCGGCGACACGTCGACCACCGTGGGCAGGCGCGGCAGGTTGATGTCCGCCAGCGGCACCTCCAGCCGGCCGCTGACGCGGATCTGCCCGGCGACGCCGCGCTGCCCGGTGCCGCCCGCCTCCAGCACCACCTTCAGGTCCGGCGACACCAGGGCGCGCCCCTGCACCAGGCGCACCAGCTCGAAGCGCTCGCCCTTGAGCCCCAGTTCCACACGCCAGCGATCCAGGCGGTCGGCGACCAGCAGGCCGTCCAGTGCCAGCTGCCCCTCCCCGGACTGGGCGCGGCCGTGCAGGGTCAGGCGGCGGCCGTCGCTGGAGCGCCCCTCCAGCTCGATGCCGCTGAGGCGGGTGCCGGCCGCCGGCAGCAGCACGCTGCCTTCGCGCAGCCCCAGTTCGCCGTGCAGCGCCGGGTCGCCCAGTGTCCCGCCCAGCTGCAGATGGACCTGCAGCCACCCGCTGGGGCGCAGCAGGTTGGGCTCCAGATAGGTCATCCAGTCCAGCCGGGTCGCCGCCACGTCGAGGCGGCCGCGCAGCGGCTGCGTATCGGTCAGCGGCCTGCCCGGCAGCCAGCCGGGCAGGCTGAGGCGCAGCTCGCCGCCGCCCTCCGCCGCCGCGGCCTGCAGATGGGCCTCCAGCCCCGCCGCCGCGCCGTCCACATCCAGGCGCAGGGTGGACAGCGCGGTCTCCACCGCCCCCTCCGGCAGGCGGTAGAGCAGGCGGGCCTCCGCCGTGCCGAGGCGGGCGACGAGGTGCCGCACCTGCCCGCCGCTGCCCGCTGCCACCACCGCCCCGCCGACCTGCCCGCTCACCGCCAAGTCGCTGCGCGGCAGCCAGGGCTCCAGCAGGGCCAGAGGCACCTCGGCCAGCGCCCCGCTGGCCTGCCAGACCCCGGCAACGCTCTCCGCACCGACGCAGATCTGGCCCTGGCCACTCCAGCACCAGGGCTGCAACTGGCCATCCCCGCGGCCCCATGCCAGAGCGGCGGGCGCCGCCTGCCATTCCCCCAGCTGCGCCGAAAGCAGACGGCCGCGGCGCAGCGTGCCCGCCCAGCGCTGTTCCGCCCAACGGCCGCGGGCCGCCGCCTCCAGCGTGTTGCCGGGCCCCTGCAGGGACAGCTCGATGTCATGCTGCGCGGCACTGCCGCGGGCCTGCAGACGGGCGGCATCCAGCCGCTGGCCGCCGCGCTCCAGCCCGGCCAGCCGCGCCTCCAGCCGCCACGGCTGCCCGCCGGCCAGGTCGATGTCCGCCTGCACCCCGGCCGTCGCCAGGGTGATCCCGGCCCAGGCCAGGGCCGCGCCCTCGCCCTCCAGACGCAGGCGCGGCGTCCGCTCCGTCCCCGCCACCTGACCGCTCAGCCGGAGCCGCCCCGCCGCCTCCGGCCACAGGTGGGCCAGGTCCGCCGCCTCCAGCTGCCAGCGCAGGCTCCAGCTTGCACCGGCGCCGCCACGGGCGCTGAGCCGGGCGCTGCCGCTGCGCAGCTCCCATCGCTCGATATCGACCTGCCGCCCGGCCAGCCGCCCCGCCGTATCCAGGTGCAGCGGCCGACCGGCCAGCTCGCCGTGCAGGGCAAGGCGTGGCCACGCGGCGCTGATCTGCCCGTCATGCAGGTGACCGCTGACCTCCGCCTCGGCGGCGAGGGCGCCGGCCCAGCGCGCATCCAGCAGGCCCGGATCGACCCCCTCGGCGCGCAGGCGGCCCCGCCATTCCAGGCCAGCACGCCAGCCCAGGGCGGCCTTGCCGCGCCAATCGCCTGCCAGCCACTGCCCGACCAGGGCGGTCAATCTCATGCCGTCGAGGTCGCCGTCGAAGTCAGTGCTCACCTGCGCAGGCGGCACCCCGGCCGCTGCCGCCTCCAGGCTGAGGCTGCCACGGTACCCCCCGGGCAGACCGCCGGCCTCCACACGGCCGCTGCTGTGCCAGCCGGGCAGGCGCGGATGCGCCAGCGCCGTCCATTGCGCCGTCATCCGTGCCGCTGCAGCGCCGCCGGGCCAGGCGCCGGCGATGCGGACCTCGCCGCGCCCATCCAGCGGCCGCAGCACCAGCCGCTCCAGCTGCACGCCCGCGGCGCCGTAGGCGGCGCGGCCAGCGAAGGCCCAGCGCCCGGCCTCCTGCTGCGCCGCGGCGCCCTCCAGCTCCATGGCCATCTCGCCGCCTGCCCCCCTCAGGCGGCCCGTGCCGCCCACGGTCAGCGACGGCCAGTGCGCCTGCACCGCGGACGGGTCCACGGGCGGCAGCTCGAACTGCACCTGCCAGCGCGGGGGGGATTCCTGCCAGGCCAGGGCAGCGCTGGCGCTGAAGGCCACGGGCGCCGCCAGTTGCAGGCGGAGCTGCGGCTCCCGGAAGGGGCCGCCGACCTGGCCCGTTCCCCGCAACGGCACGGCAGCGCCGGCCGGCAGACCGAGCCACTCCGGCGTCATGGTGAGCGCCCACTGCGCCGCCAGTTCCGAGTCCAGGCCCGGGCCGGTGGCCAGCCGGCCAGCGAGGGACAGCTCGCCCCAGGGGCCGCGGGCCTGCAACGGCGCCAGCCGCAGCTGCAGGCCGCGCCAGCCGGCGGTGAGGCGCAGCTCGTCCACCGTCACCGGCGCCTGCGCCGGCCGGTGCAGGCGCAACGCGCGCACCACCGCACTCTCCACCGAAACCGCCAGCGGCAGGGCGAAGGACTCCGGCATGGCCGCCGCGCCCTCCCCCGGCGCCAGCGTCACATCCACCCCCTGCGCAGCCACCTCGCCCAGGGCCAGGCGCCCCGCCAGCAGCCACACCGGGCGCCAGTCCAGCACCAGCGTATCGATGGCGACGCTGGCCCCGCCCTGCCCCAGCCGCAGGCCCTCTGCCCGCAGCGGCCCGGCCAGGCGCCCGCTCACCCGCTCCGCCGCCAGGCGCCCCTCCAGCGCCGCCGTGGTCCGCGCCCAGGCCCAGGCCAGTCCGGCCTCGGTGGCGAGCAGCCACCAGGCCGCCGCCGTGGCGGCCAGCAGCGCGAGGAGGGGGATGAGCCAGAGCAGGCGCCGGCGCCTCATGGCGCCCTCCTGATGGCGTACCGCCAGGCACGAGGGAGAAGGGACGAGCCACGAGGGGAGGCACTTGCCGCACGCGCGCCATTTTTGCGCGAGCGGCCGTGCGCGCAGCGCACTCCATCCCTCGCACCGCCTGTCTCGCACCTCATGCCTGGCTTCATAAGTCCGGCCCCACGGTCAGGTGCAGCCGCCAGTCCACCCCGCCTTCGTTCACGGGACTGGCGAGGTCCAGGCGCAGGGCGCCGAAGGGCAGGCGCCAGCGCAGGCCGGCGCCGGCGCCGCGCTTCAGTTCGTAGTCGCCGTCATCGAAGGCATTGCCGGCGTCGCAGAACAGGGCGGCGCCGAAGACGGGACCGAAGTAGTACTCATACTCGCCGGACAGCACCAGCAGGTGGCGGCCGCCCACCACCTCGCCCGCGGCGTTCCTGGGACCGAGGGACTTGTAGGCGTAACCACGGATGGAGTTGTCGCCGCCGGCGAAGAAGCGCAGCGAGGCCGGGATGCGCTCGAAATCCGGGGTCTGGCTGGCGCCGAGGTCGGCGCGGGTGATGAGGCGGCCGCCGACCAGCGGCACGACCGCCTTGGCACGCAAAACACCCTGCAACAGGCTGGCGTCGGAGCCCAGGGTCTCGCTGGCGCCGCGCAGCTCGACGCCGAGGCGCCAGCCCTGGCGCGGGAACAGACGATCGTCGGCCTCCACCCGCAGCAGATTGACGCTGGGCAGCACCAGGGTGGTGGTGTCCTGCTGATCGGCCACGGTGTAGCGCTCGCTCTGCAGGGTCAGGGCGTAGGTGCGCTGCCAGCGCCCCAGCTGCATGGTCAGGCCGGTGCCGACGGTGAGGGTCTCGCGCTGACTGGTGTCCAGGTCCTCCTCCTCCCAGCCGCCGCTGAAGGAGAGGAAGTCGGTGTTGGGATGGCGCTGCAGGGGGATGCGGTACACGCCGCGCACGCCGGTCTGGATCTGCGACACCGTGGCCTCGGCGTTGAAGCGGTGGCCGGCGCTGTTGACGCGCCGCCGCTCCAGACCGAGGCTGAGGCGCGGCCCGGTGTCGGTGCCGTAGCCCAGGCCGAAGGTGTAGCGGGTGGGCGGCTTGAGGCGCAGGCGCACCTCCACCGGCACCTGGCCGGCCAGCGCCGTCTCCGCCCCGGCGCGCACCTCGATGAACTCGAAATAGTCGCTGTCGGCCAGGGCGCGCTGCAGCTCGAACAGCCGCTCCGCATCAAACGGCTGCCCGGACTGGAAGGTAAGAAAGCGGCGCAACAGCTCGTCGTTCAGCGCCACCGCCTCGAATCTGACCGGACCGAATTCGTAGCGCGGCCCGCTCACCAGATGCAGCACCAGCCGCGCGCTGTTGTCGGCCAGCCGCACCTCCAGCGCCTGCTGCGCAAGCTGTGCCTCGAAGTAGCCGCGGTCGCGCGCCAGTTGCAGCAGGTCGCGCTTGGCGTGCTCATACAGCGCATGCTGCAGCACATCGCCCACCTGCAGGGGAAAGGCCGCGCGCCAGGCATGGAAGGCCGCATCGGAGGCCGCCGCGCCCTCCACCTGCAGGGCCAGTTCGCGCACCCGCACCGGCGTACCCGGCGCAATGCGGTAGTGTGCCAGCCAGCCCCCCGCCTGCTCGCTCAGCGTGGCGCTCACCTCGGGCTGGTAATAGCCGAACGGTCGCAAGGCCTCGCGGATCTCCCCCGTGGCGCGCTGGTGCAGGCGGCTGAGGCGATGCACCTCCAGCAGGGGATGGTCCCGCTCCGCCGCCAGCGTCAGGTACTGCAGCACGTTGTCGTACAGCGCGCCGTCGATCCCCTCCACGCGCACCTCCACCGTCAGCGCGGCCCAGGCCGCGACGGGGAGGAACAGCAACAGGGAGAACAGGATGCGAAGACGGGCCATGAGTCAGCGGCGCTGGGAAGTTTGCCTATCGTAGCAAGAAGATAGCGGCGGTGGGCGCGCCACGGCCCCTGCAGCGCCTTGACCGGCGCCAGCCGCGGCGCGTAAAGTGCGCCCACGTTTCAGGTGTTCCCGCGGACGCTCGTCCGCGGGGATGAAACGGGAAGCCGGTGCGCAGACCTTCCTGGTCTGCAATTCCGGCGCTGCCCCCGCAACGGTAGGCGGTGAGGGCGGGCCACTGTGCCACTGCGCGCAAGCGTGGGAAGGCGGCCTGTCCGGGGATCACATCCCGCACCGCGAGCCCGGAGACCGGCCTGACGCGTCACGTTCCAGTGCTGCGGCGGGCGGCATGGCGAGCCGAACCTCTCGACTCTCCCACTCCCCCTCACGCACTGGGTTTACACCCACTTCAATCACGCGCGGGTGAGCGCGAGAGGGAAACATGCAACGCACACTATCACTGGCCGCGGCACTGCTTGCCGGCGGCACATCCGCATCCATCCACGCCAGCGAAACCATTGCGCCGGTCATCGTCACCGCCACACGCACCGCGCAGACCGTCGACGACAGCCTCGCCGCCGTCACCGTGCTCAACCGCGAGGCCATCGCGGCCAGCCAGGCGCGCAGCGTCACCGAGCTGCTGGCCGGTCTGCCCGGCGTGCAGGTCACCGGCAATGGCGGCTACGGCAAGAGCAGCAGCGTCCACCTGCGCGGCAGCAACGCCAATCATGTGCTGGTACTCATCGACGGCATGCGCATCGGTTCGGCCACGATGGGCAGTGTCAGCTTCGAAGACCTGCCGCTGGACTCCATCGAGCGCATCGAGATCGTGCGCGGCCCGCGCTCCAGCCTGTACGGCGCCGATGCCATCGGCGGCGTGATCCAGATCTTCACCCGCGGCGGCCAGGGCGCACCGCGCCTGCGCGCCGCCGTCGGCAGCGGCAGTCACGACACCTACCGTGCCAGCGCCAGCCTCGGCGGCAAACAGGGCAACACCCGTTATGCCCTGGATGTCAGCCGCCTCACCACGCAGGGCTTCAACAGTATCGACGGCAACGATCCGGATCGCGACGGCTACCGCCGCAGTGCGGCAAGTGCGCGCATCGATCACCACTACGCCCCCGACCACAGCCTCAGCGTCAGCGCCCTGCGCAGCGAGGGCTACAACGAGTACGACGGCTGGCTCGCCAGCCAGAGCTATACCGGCGAATCGGTGCAGCAGGCGCTGAACGCCCGCTGGGACATCGCCCTCAGCGACATCTGGTACAGCCGGCTGAGCGTGGGGGAAAGCCGCGATGAATCGCGCAACTTCAGCGCCGGCGTGGCCGGTGATGAATTCCGCACCCGCCGCAGCCAGGTGAGCTGGCAGCACGACGTGCAGGCCGGCGACAGCCTGCTGCTCACCCTCGGCGCCGATCACATGGTGGACAAGGTGGAAACCACCGCGACCTACAGCCGCACCCGCCGCGACAACACCGCCCTGTTCGCCCAGGGACAACTGGAACAGGGACGGCACAACTGGCTGCTCGGCCTGCGCCACGACGACAACGACGCCTACGGCACCCACAACACCGGCAATCTCGCCTGGGGCTACCGCCTGGATGACGGCACGCGCCTTACGGCCAGTTACGGCACGGCCTTCAAGGCGCCCACCTTCAACGACCTTTATTATCAGGATGCCTGGGGTTCCAACGGCAATCCGGATCTGAAACCGGAACAGTCCGCCTCCAGCGAAATCGGTGTGCAGAATGCGTTTCCCGGCGGCCAGTGGCAACTGCGCGCCTATCGCACCACCATCGACGATCTGATCCAGTGGGTGGAGATCGCGCCGTGGACATGGCAGCCCAACAACGTCGGCAACGCGCGCATCGACGGCCTGGAATTCGGCGTCAGCGGCATACTCGGCGCATGGCAGCTCGGCGTGACGCTGGATCTCACCGACGCCCGCGACAGCGCCACCGATGCGCGCCTGCCCAACCGCGCCCGCGAGAACGCCCGCATCGCACTGGAGCGTCAGCACGGCCGCCTGCACAGCCGCCTCGACTGGCGGGCCGTCGGCCGGCGCTATGCCGATGCCGCCAACACGCAGGAGGTCGCCGGCTATGGCGTGCTCAATGCCGCGCTGCATTACGACATCGAACAGGACTGGCGCGTGGAGGCGCGCGTCGACAACCTGCTCGCTCAGCCCTATCAGGAAGTGAACGGCTACAACACCGCCGGTCGCACCCTGTTCGTCGGCGTCAGCTACCGGCCGTGATGCGCAACGGCAGCAGCAGCGACCGCCACGCCGCCCCGCACATGGTGCTGGGCGGCAGCGTGCTGCTGTCGGTGCTGCTGCACGGCCTGCTGCTCGCCGGCGGGCGCAGTGCGCTGCCGGAAACGGCAATCGGTGCCGCCCCGCAACACATTGCCGTCATCGTGACGGCACCGCAGCAGCGCGTGCCCGCCGTAGCGCTGGCACCCGCGCCGGCGCTACGCCCGCCCCGCCGCGCCGCGGTAGCACCGCAACAACCCACCGCGCAGAAGCAAGCTACCCAGCCCGCCCACCCCATCGCCGCAACGGCAGCGCACGCCGCTCCCACCCTGCCCGCGGACACCCCGGTGCCGCCCGCCGCGGAACCCGCGGCAATCGCCGCGCAATCCGCCCCCGACAACAACACCGCCATCGCCGCACACATCAACCTGGAACTGGCGCGCCATTTCCACTATCCGGCCCAGGCCGTGCGGCGCGGCTGGCAGGGCATCGTGCTGCTCGGTTTTCGCATCGGCGTCGACGGCGACATCGAGGCCATACACATCGCGCAAAGCTCGGGCCATGCGCTGCTGGATCGCGCTGCCCTCGGCGCCCTGAGCAAGATAGACAGGGTCGCCCTGGACAGCGGCCGGCTGCGCACCGCTCTCGACCTGCAACTGCCGGTCGTCTACCGCCTGGAGGAAAGCTGAGATGGGACACCGCCTCTCCAAGATCTACACCCGCACCGGCGACGCGGGCAGCACCGGCCTGGGCGACGGCAGCCGCGTCGACAAGGACCACATCCGCGTCGAGGCCTTCGGCACGGTGGACGAACTCAACAGCGCCATCGGCCTGGTGCGCGCGGCAACCCTGCCGGCGGGCATGGACGCGCTGCTGAGTGAAATCCAGCACCGTCTGTTCGACCTCGGCGGCGAACTGTCGGTGCCCGGCTACACCATCATCGATGCCGCTGACGTCGCGGCGCTGGAGCGGCACATCGATCACCACAATGCCGCACTGCCCATGCTGAAGGAATTCATCCTGCCGGCCGGCGGCCGCGCCACCGCCCACTGTCACCTGGCGCGCACCATCTGCCGCCGTGCCGAACGCCGCGTCTACACCCTGATGCGCAGCGAAGCCGGCAACCCGCACAGCCTCGCCTACCTCAACCGCCTGTCCGATCTGCTGTTCGTTCTCGCCCGTGTGCTGGCACGTTTCGAACACGGCAGCGAGGTGCTGTGGCAGCCGAAACCGAAACCGTGACGGTGCGCGATCGCAGGATGGATGGCGCGCGGCGCAACCCGGCATGGCCGCCAGGCGCTGGAGCTGATTGCGCTTGCCCCTTTCTGCGCCTGTGCGCTTGCCCAGCCAACCCCAGCTAGAGAACGGAGTCCCCCATGAGCAGTGACACCGAGCAACGCCACCGCGCCCGCATGGCGCGCAAGAAGATGGTGGTGGAGGAGAAGATCGCCGCTGCGCAGCAGGAGCGTGGTGTGCTCATCGTCAATACCGGCAACGGCAAGGGCAAGAGCTCGGCCGCCTTCGGCGTGGCCCTGCGCGCCCTCGGCCACGGCAAGAAGGTCGCAGTGGTGCAATTCATCAAGGGGCGCGGCGCAACCGGCGAGGAGTTGTTCTTCAAACAATTTACCGACGTGCCGTTCCATGTCACCGGCGACGGTTTCACCTGGGACACGCAGAACCGCGCCCAGGACGAGGCCACGGCACGGCGCGGCTGGGCGATCGCAGCCGACCTGTTGCGCGATGCAACCATCGACCTGGTGGTGCTGGACGAACTCAATATCGTGCTGAAGTATCGCTACCTGCCGCTGGACACAGTACTGGCCGACCTGCAACAACGTCCGCCCATGCAGCACGTGATCATCACCGGGCGCGGTGCGCCGGATGAAGTCATTGCACTGGCCGACACCGTCACCGAGATGCGCGAGGTCAGGCACGCCTTCAAGGGAGGCATCAAGGCACAGGCGGGGATCGAGTTTTGAAAGCGCGCCGCCCCGCCCGCACCGCAGGGCGCATCTGCCGCCTGTTGGCCGCTCTGCTGTGCGGTGCCGCACTCGCGGCGCAGGCGGCACCGCTCAGCGTGACCGACGACCTCGGTCACGACGTGACGCTGCCACGACCGGCGCAGCGTATCGTCAGCCTGGCGCCGCACGCCACCGAGGCACTGTTCGCCGCCGGCCTCGGCGCGCGCGTGGTCGGTGCAGTGAGCTACAGCGACTATCCGCCCGAGGCCAGGGCGATCCCGCGCGTCGGCGGCTACAACAACCTCGACGTGGAGCGCATCGCCGCCCTGGCCCCCGATCTGGTGATCGCCTGGCATGAGGGCAATCATCCGGCCCAGCTCGACATCCTGCGCCGCCTCGGCATCGCGCTGTACATCAGTGATCCGCGCGAGCTCGACTCCATCGCTGCCACCATCGAGCGCCTCGGCCAACTGGGCGCCACGTCGCAGACGGCCAGGGGCGCCGCAGAAGATTTTCGCCGCACGCTGGCGGCCCTGCGCGCGCGCTACGCGCAGCAGCGCCCCGTCACGCTGTTCTATCAGCTCTGGCACCGGCCACTGATGACCGTCAACGATCACCACCTCATCGGCAAGGTGATCTCCCTGTGCGGCGGCCACAACGTGTTCGGCACGCTGTCCGCCGTCACGCCGACGGTATCGGTGGAGGCGGTAGTGCAGGCGGCGCCGCAGATGATCGTCGCCAGCGGCATGGACGCCGCGCGCCCGGAATGGCTGGACGACTGGCGCCGCTGGGCGCAGCTGCCGGCGGTGTGCGACGACAGTCTGTACTTCATCCCGCCCGACCTGCTGCAGCGCCACGGCCCGCGTATTCTGGAAGGTGCCACGCAGCTGTGTAGGCAGATGGATGAGGTGCGTGCACGACAACAACGCTGATGAAAGGCATCCAACCGTTGACGCGCCCCCGGGTGAGATGCAGGGACAACGACCAATGGATACGGAAAGCCGCACTGCGCCCATCTGGCCTGAAACAGTGAAACGAGAGACATGCAGGGTACATTGATGATCCAGGGCACCGGCTCCGATGCCGGCAAGTCCACGCTGGTGGCGGCACTGTGCCGCGTGCTGCACCGCCAGGGCATGCCCGTGGCGCCGTTCAAGCCGCAGAACATGGCGCTGAACAGCGCGGTCACCATCGACGGCGGCGAGATCGGCCGTGCCCAGGCGGTGCAGGCGCAGGCCTGCGGCCTGACCCCGCACACCGACATGAACCCGGTGCTGCTCAAGCCCAGCAGCGACATCGGCGCACAGGTGATCATCCACGGCCGCGCCGTGACCCATCTCGATGCCGCCGCCTATCACCAGTACAAGCCGCGCGCCATGGCCGCAGTGCTGGAATCGTATGCCCGCCTGCGTGCGCAGTACGACGTCATCCTGGTGGAAGGTGCCGGCAGTCCGGCGGAGATCAACCTGCGCGACCGTGATATCGCCAACATGGGCTTTGCCGAAGAGGTCGACTGCCCGGTGGTGCTGGTGGCCGACATCGACAAGGGCGGCGTGTTCGCCCAGCTCGTCGGCACGCTGGAACTGCTCAGCGACAGCGAGCGGGCCCGCGTGCGCGGCTTCATCATCAACCGCTTCCGCGGCGACATCGGCCTGCTGCGGCCGGGCCTCGACTGGCTCGAACAACACACCGGCAAGAAGGTCTTCGGGGTGCTGCCCTATCTGCACGACCTGCACCTGGAGGCGGAGGACGGCCTCGGTGGACGCCTGCACTGGAGCGCCGCAATGACCAACCGGATCACCGTCGCCGTGCCGCTGTTGCCGCGCATCAGCAACCACACCGACTTCGATGCCCTGCGCCTGCATCCGCAGGTGGAACTGCACTTCGTCGCCCCGGGCGAAGCACTGCCGCCCTGCGACCTCGTCATCCTGCCCGGCAGCAAGAGCGTACGCGACGACCTCGCCTTCCTGCGCGGCCAGCAGTGGGATGCGCAACTGTTGCGTCATCTGCGCTACGGCGGCAGGGTGCTCGGCATCTGCGGCGGCCTGCAGATGCTGGGCACCGCCATTCATGACCCGCACGGCATCGAAGGCCGCGCCGGCTCCAGTGCCGGTCTCGGCCTGCTCGATCTGGAAACCACACTGGAGACGGAGAAACAGCTGCGCCGCGTCAGCGGTGTGCTCACCGGCCGCGAGGCGGCACTCAGCGGCTACGAGATCCATTGCGGCGTGAGTCATGGCCCCGCCCTGCAACGACCAGCCTGTATCCTTGACGGCCATCCTGACGGCGCGTGCTCCGCCGATGGACAGGTCATGGCAACCTACCTGCACGGCCTGTTCGACGAACCCGCCGCCTGCGATGCGCTGCTGCGCTGGGCCGGGCTGCACGATGCGCACAGCCCCGACTACCCTGCCCTGCGCGAGACACAGCTCGACCGCCTCGCCGACGCGGCGGAACAGCACCTCGACCTCGCCGCCCTGCTGTCGATGCAGGGTGCGCACCATAGCGGTTGAGATCGCTCATCGGTGCGCGGTGCACACCCTGCGGGCATTTTCCGTACAATACGCGCCAGTCAACGCCGGAGAAAAACATGACCACCTTTGCGGAAATTCTGCCCACCCTGCCCGCCGTCGACGGCATCGCGCACCTTGACCTGATCGCGCACGACAGCGGCGATATCGCCGCGGTGATCGAAAACAAGCCGGGCCAGGCCGGCTCGCTGCGTGTCTATCACGCCCTGTGGCAAAAGCACGGCAGCATCAATGCCGCGGCGGCAGCGGAAGGACTGGCGCTGTATGCCGAGCACACGCCGGACGCCCGCGCCCACCCCGGCAAGCACCCCAACATCGATCGCCTGCTGCAGGTGATGGAACAGAATCGCCGCTACGACGTGCGCATCGTCAACCAGGTTGTGTAGGAGCGAATCGTATTCGCGATGGGGTTGCACCTGATGCCGTCCGTCGCGAATACGATTCGCTCCCACGAGATACCGGCACCAACACAAGGGTTACATCATGGATCATCCCGTCATCCTCATCGGCACCGGCGAAATGGCCGGCGTGTTCAGCCGCGGCCTGCTCAAGCACGGCCACCCCATCATTCCCGTCACGCGCCAGATGGACATGAACCAGGTGGCGGCCGCCGTGCCGCAGCCGCTGCTGGTACTGGTCACGGTAGGCGAGAACGACCTGCAGCCGGTACTGGCGCGCATCCCCGCCGCCTGGCGCGATCGCCTCGGCCTGCTGCAGAACGAGCTGCTGCCGCGCGACTGGCAGCCGCACGGCATCGACAACCCGACGGTAGTCGCCGTGTGGTTCGAGAAGAAGAAGGGACAGGACTACAAGGTGCTGGTACCGTCACCGGTGTACGGCCCCGCCGCGCCCATCATCGAGCGCGCGCTGGAATCGCTCGACATACCGGTGTGGGAGCTCGGCAGCAGCGACGAACTCATCTTCGAACTGGTGCGCAAGAACCTCTACATCCTCACCACCAACATTGCCGGCCTCGCCCTGCCCGCCGGTACCGACGTCGATGCGCTGTGGACCAGTCACCAGGCGCTGGCACGCGAGGTGGCCGATGAGGTGATGGACATCCAGTTCAAACTGATCGGCGCAGAACTGCCGCGCGACCAACTCATCGCCGGCATGGTGGAGGGCATCGAAGGCGACCTGCAGCACAAGTGCATGGGCCGCTCCGCCCCCGCCCGCCTCGCCCGCGCCCTGCAGCACGCCGAACAGTTCGGCCTCGCCGTGCCGCGCCTGCGCACCATTGCAGCACCGGCGAACTAGGGGGCAGGACGACAGTTCGTTCACGGCACCGGCGGCCGCAGCAGTTCGATCACTACACAGTGATGGTTAAATTGGCGAAGCACAACCAATGCAAGAACCTCAATCCGCACCCGCTCTGGTGAGCGGGTGATGCGATGTGCGACACATCAAGGGCGGTGCCACTACACTCGTTTCAATCCGCACCCGCTCTGGTGAGCGGGTGATGCTCTCGCCGATGATCTGGAACGCGGTGGTGCTGGTGTTTCAATCCGCACCCGCTCTGGTGAGCGGGTGATGCCGTGGTTTGAGTTTGAAGAAACGCATAAGTGGTACGTTTCAATCCGCACCCGCTCTGGTGAGCGGGTGATGCTGGCGGTTTTCCAGGGCCCGGTGCCGGGCAGCTGGTTTCAATCCGCACCCGCTCTGGTGAGCGGGTGATGCGTTTACTGGCTGCGATAACCAGGTCGCACGAAACGTTTCAATCCACACCCGCTCTGGTGAGCGGGTGATGCCAGCTCGGCAATCAGGCAGATCTCCCGGTTGTAATGGTTTCAATCCACACCCGCTCTGGTGAGCGGGTGATGCTCCTAGTAACACCCGACCATTTTCCCAAGTACGGGTTTCAATCCACACCCGCTCTGGTGAGCGGGTGATGCGCCGACCATCGAGGTTTCGGCCTGGTGGCACCCAGGGTTTCAATCCACACCCGCTCTGGTGAGCGGGTGATGCTTTTGGCGGCATGGTTCAACCATGACGTGGACGATGTTTCAATCCACACCCGCTCTGGTGAGCGGGTGATGCCCACCAGCCACGGCAGGTTCTCGTAGTTGATGGTGTTTCAATCCACACCCGCTCTGGTGAGCGGGTGATGCGCCCAGTTCATCGGCATCCGCACCGACGAGAGTCTGTTTCAATCCACACCCGCTCTGGTGAGCGGGTGATGCATGAGGCCCGTGCCGCTCACCTTGTCCTCGATTTTGTTTCAATCCACACCCGCTCTGGTGAGCGGGTGATGCCCGGCGGTCAGATGTTCGACATGTTCAACGCGACGTTTCAATCCACACCCGCTCTGGTGAGCGGGTGATGCGACCCCTTGCCGGGGCGTTGTCTGCTCCCCCTGCGTTTCAATCCACACCCGCTCTTGTGAGCGGGTGATGCCAGCATCAGCGCCATTCGCGCCGCAGCAGAAATTGTTTCAATCCACACCCGCTCTGGTGAGCGGGTGATGCACTGTTGCCGGTGATGATGCCTTGAATGAGGTTTTGTTTCAATCCACACCCGCTCTGGTGAGCGGGTGATGCATGAAACTAGGGGCGAAGCGGAGGCCGCAATGCGGGTTTCAATCCACACCCGCTCTGGTGAGCGGGTGATGCCGTATGCCAAAGGCCCGCACCTGCACCACATCATGTTTCAATCCACACCCGCTCTGGTGAGCGGGTGATGCGTCATTTCCTTAAAAATATGTGAGGTGAAATTATGTTTCAATCCACACCCGCTCTGGTGAGCGGGTGATGCGCACGGCGCCTTCGAGTTCGGCGGCATCGTCTGGGAGTTTCAATCCACACCCGCTCTGGTGAGCGGGTGATGCCCCGTTTTCATTTCAGGAGGCGTGAGGTGACATTAGTTTCAATCCACACCCGCTCTGGTGAGCGGGTGATGCGTCATTTCTTCGAGCGCGCCTTCGTGGCGACGATGTTTCAATCCACACCCGCTCTGGTGAGCGGGTGATGCCCATCAGCGATTGCCGGTGACGGGGAGGGGAGCGGTTTCAATCCACACCCGCTCTGGTGAGCGGGTGATGCTTCGTCCCCGGTCGCGCCGGCCAGGTCATCAACTGGTTTCAATCCACACCCGCTCTGGTGAGCGGGTGATGCGCGGGACATTTAGCTGCTCACCCACGAAATCGATGTTTCAATCCACACCCGCTCTGGTGAGCGGGTGATGCCTACATTGGTCACAGACACCCTGCTCGATTACGTGTTTCAATCCACACCCGCTCTGGTGAGCGGGTGATGCAACGGTGTACGCGGACGGGGACTGGGTTTTTGCTGGTTTCAATCCACACCCGCTCTGGTGAGCGGGTGATGCGCTGCGCGAGCAGGAGACGCCCGCCGCACAATTGATTGTTTCAATCCACACCCGCTCTGGTGAGCGGGTGATGCACCAGCAGCAGCGCCATTCGCGCCGCAGCAGAAAGTGTTTCAATCCACACCCGCTCTGGTGAGCGGGTGATGCCCCAGCAGCAGCGCCATTCGCGCCGCAGCAGAAAGTGTTTCAATCCACACCCGCTCTGGTGAGCGGGTGATGCACTGATGAACTGCTGAAAGAGGTATGGGAAAAATGTTTCAATCCACACCCGCTCTGGTGAGCGGGTGATGCGTTCATGAAGTGACGTAATTACTGCTCGGAATGAGTTTCAATCCACACCCGCTCTGGTGAGCGGGTGATGCGTCACCGGAAATTTGCGACTTGCATCATTGGCAGTTTCAATCCACACCCGCTCTGGTGAGCGGGTGATGCGAATCGTACCCTAAGGCAACGTGGTATCGACACCTGTTTCAATCCACACCCGCTCTGGTGAGCGGGTGATGCCACCACGGCGGCGGGAGCACGAAACGTGATCTCGAGTTTCAATCCACACCCGCTCTGGTGAGCGGGTGATGCCGGGATGCTTCTCGCTGCACCCGCACCCGGCCGCCTTGTTTCAATCCACACCCGCTCTGGTGAGCGGGTGATGCTATGAGGGACGCATGCAGCGTAAAAGTGTGATTTGGTTTCAATCCACACCCGCTCTGGTGAGCGGGTGATGCGCCCGCGATTGACGGTGACGGCGAGGGGGCGGAAGTTTCAATCCACACCCGCTCTGGTGAGCGGGTGATGCTTGGCCTTGGTCATGCGGAACGGTGGCTTCGCCAGGTTTCAATCCACACCCGCTCTGGTGAGCGGGTGATGCGAGTGCCTCGTGGTCGTAGCGCTCATTGCGCTCCCTGTTTCAATCCACACCCGCTCTGGTGAGCGGGTGATGCCCACCCATGGCCAACCAGCAGAGCAGCATCAGCCTGTTTCAATCCACACCCGCTCTGGTGAGCGGGTGATGCTCGAGGCTTTGAGAGGCGATGCCGCGGCCTTCATTGTTTCAATCCACACCCGCTCTGGTGAGCGGGTGATGCTTGCGATGCGCAGAAGTGTCCGATCCTCTTATGTGTTTCAATCCACACCCGCTCTGGTGAGCGGGTGATGCCTCGGCGCCGGCCGTGCCTGCGGCAAATGTATTTTGTTTCAATCCACACCCGCTCTGGTGAGCGGGTGATGCGTAACCCTCGCACGAACAATCAACGATGCGACCGGTTTCAATCCACACCCGCTCTGGTGAGCGGGTGATGCCTACAATCACTCGCGTTCGGAGGGATCGGGCGTGTTTCAATCCACACCCGCTCTGGTGAGCGGGTGATGCGCTGGCGACGGTGCGCCCCCTTTTTTTCGATAGGAGTTTCAATCCACACCCGCTCTGGTGAGCGGGTGATGCGCGTGCACAGCCTGCAGTTTGGCCTTGGTCATGCGGTTTCAATCCACACCCGCTCTGGTGAGCGGGTGATGCGCTCGCAAGTCACCCGTGCTGCAGGGAGCCGTGAAGTTTCAATCCACACCCGCTCTGGTGAGCGGGTGATGCCCCTGTTCCAGCCCTGTGCGCAGGGCGCTCATCAGGTTTCAATCCACACCCGCTCTGGTGAGCGGGTGATGCCGAGCAGCAGATGGCGGCGCTCGGCAGCGCGATAGTTTCAATCCACACCCGCTCTGGTGAGCGGGTGATGCTGACGCCGAAGGCGTCCTGCTCGAATACATTCATGGTTTCAATCCACACCCGCTCTGGTGAGCGGGTGATGCCCTGCCGGTTCAGCGCGTTCAGCGCCCGCTGCAGGTTTCAATCCACACCCGCTCTGGTGAGCGGGTGATGCTGGGCGCGTATCCAGCCCGCTTCGTTGTCGAAGCGTTTCAATCCACACCCGCTCTGGTGAGCGGGTGATGCGACCGCGCCACCCAGTGCGCCATGGAACTCACCCTGTTTCAATCCACACCCGCTCTGGTGAGCGGGTGATGCGTGTGCACGTCATCGTCTGTTTTTTCGCAAAGGTTGTTTCAATCCACACCCGCTCTGGTGAGCGGGTGATGCGGGACGGAATACCATTTTTCGGGCTCGTCGAGCGGGTTTCAATCCACACCCGCTCTGGTGAGCGGGTGATGCTGTTCCAGTAACTACATTCTAGCAAATCCAGCAAAGTTTCAATCCACACCCGCTCTGGTGAGCGGGTGATGCACAGCGGTTCCGGGCGCTAAACCTATCCATGCAAGTTTCAATCCACACCCGCTCTGGTGAGCGGGTGATGCATACGCCTGAGGGACGTGTGTTCAGCCTGCGCTCGTTTCAATCCACACCCGCTCTGGTGAGCGGGTGATGCTACCTGCGCGTCGTGACCACGGAGCCTGTCGCATGTTTCAATCCACACCCGCTCTGGTGAGCGGGTGATGCGTGCTGCTGCAGCCTGCTTGTCTTTGTGGCACTGGTTTCAATCCACACCCGCTCTGGTGAGCGGGTGATGCAAAGGTACTGTGGTGCACTCAGCGTCATTGGGAGGTTTCAATCCACACCCGCTCTGGTGAGCGGGTGATGCCCGCCAGTGCCACGCCGTCGATGGCGACTGGGGCGCAGTTTCAATCCACACCCGCTCTGGTGAGCGGGTGATGCTTGACAAACTAGGCTACAGGCCGCATTGTTGTGTGTTTCAATCCACACCCGCTCTGGTGAGCGGGTGATGCACCAGCGGCGCTCTTGATGCCATCCCACAGGCCGGTGTTTCAATCCACACCCGCTCTGGTGAGCGGGTGATGCCGGAAGAGTTGGGCTTCGAGATGGTACGAAACAAGTTTCAATCCACACCCGCTCTGGTGAGCGGGTGATGCGCCGCCCCGCAGGAGCGCATTGCCGGACCTTCCAGTTTCAATCCACACCCGCTCTGGTGAGCGGGTGATGCGGTGCGAAGCAATGGCGGTTGATCCGGTGAAGCGTTTCAATCCACACCCGCTCTGGTGAGCGGGTGATGCAAGGCCGGGATGGACGTGACCATGTCGCCCAACAAGTTTCAATCCACACCCGCTCTGGTGAGCGGGTGATGCCTGATCCTGCCGGCCGACACCCGCCGGCTGTGGGTGGTGTTTCAATCCACACCCGCTCTGGTGAGCGGGTGATGCAGGGGCTGCGCGGCATCGCCCATGGCGCCACCAGCGTTTCAATCCACACCCGCTCTGGTGAGCGGGTGATGCCCATGCCTGACGGCAAGGCCGCGGCGGTATTCGAGTTTCAATCCACACCCGCTCTGGTGAGCGGGTGATGCGTTGAGTGGGCGGATGGGTATAAGGCATACTACCTGTTTCAATCCACACCCGCTCTGGTGAGCGGGTGATGCTCACGGTGGAGTTTGCCGTTCAGCCGATACTCCTTGTTTCAATCCACACCCGCTCTGGTGAGCGGGTGATGCCAGTTTTTGGCCGCTATCTGGATCAAAGCCGATGGGGTTTCAATCCACACCCGCTCTGGTGAGCGGGTGATGCCCGCAAGCACGCAGAACGAATCTTTGCCGAACAAGTTTCAATCCACACCCGCTCTGGTGAGCGGGTGATGCGCAAACATCGGCTTTCCTGTCTTATCAGTCATCGGGTTTCAATCCACACCCGCTCTGGTGAGCGGGTGATGCCCAACCAGGAGGGAGCCGCTGCAAAACAGGACGAGTTTCAATCCACACCCGCTCTGGTGAGCGGGTGATGCCAGCGCCCGCGGCGCCTGAGCCGCCCGACGACGGGTTTCAATCCACACCCGCTCTGGTGAGCGGGTGATGCCCCTGGACACGCGCCCCATGCTTTCTGACTGCTGGTTTCAATCCACACCCGCTCTGGTGAGCGGGTGATGCCTCAAGCTCTGACTCCATCATCAGCCCTTCGGACAGTTTCAATCCACACCCGCTCTGGTGAGCGGGTGATGCGCCGCAGGACTACATGCCTGCTGCAACGACGAGTCGTTTCAATCCACACCCGCTCTGGTGAGCGGGTGATGCATTGGTGGCAGCAGCAAGAGTTAATTGAGCGACAGGTTTCAATCCACACCCGCTCTGGTGAGCGGGTGATGCGGCTGCGACCTTCGCCCTGCTCCAGGTGGTTGATGTTTCAATCCACACCCGCTCTGGTGAGCGGGTGATGCATGGAGGCGCGCGGTGAGTCTGGTTAATACGCTAGTTTCAATCCACACCCGCTCTGGTGAGCGGGTGATGCTCTCGGCTGCTGATGGTGACGTGCGGCACTATCTGTTTCAATCCACACCCGCTCTGGTGAGCGGGTGATGCTTCGATGGCCGGAGTGCTACCGAACGCAGCGACGGGTTTCAATCCACACCCGCTCTGGTGAGCGGGTGATGCGCACATCGCTCTTGATCAGCGTAGCTGCCCGCCAGTTTCAATCCACACCCGCTCTGGTGAGCGGGTGATGCAACATCGCCGCCGGTACGCTTGACGGTGTAGAAGTGTTTCAATCCACACCCGCTCTGGTGAGCGGGTGATGCGCCCCGCAATACTGGCATGAAAATTGGTCGCGTTTGAGTTTCAATCCACACCCGCTCTGGTGAGCGGGTGATGCTCAGTCTTGTGTCGCCGACATTGTACCTATGGATGTTTCAATCCACACCCGCTCTGGTGAGCGGGTGATGCGTACGTCGGAGCGAGTCCGGTTTCGATGATTTTCTGTTTCAATCCACACCCGCTCTGGTGAGCGGGTGATGCCAGCGCCCGCGGCGCCTGAGCCGCCCGACGACGGGTTTCAATCCACACCCGCTCTGGTGAGCGGGTGATGCTCCATCACCTCCGCAAGCAGTTCAGGGTCAACAGGTTTCAATCCACACCCGCTCTGGTGAGCGGGTGATGCGCTGTAGCTGGCCTGGAAAAATTCGCCGGTGATGGTGTTTCAATCCACACCCGCTCTGGTGAGCGGGTGATGCTGGCGTAGACGATAGCCGGTTCCGGTACGTGCTAGTTTCAATCCACACCCGCTCTGGTGAGCGGGTGATGCGGACTTCTGCTGAATGGATTTAATGGCGGCGGCGCGTTTCAATCCACACCCGCTCTGGTGAGCGGGTGATGCGCATGGCGCTGGACTTCTTCTTCGGGTCGATGGTGTTTCAATCCACACCCGCTCTGGTGAGCGGGTGATGCGTTTGAGCGCCGCACCTGTGGCAGCGTTGGCCAGGTTTCAATCCACACCCGCTCTGGTGAGCGGGTGATGCCTGCGATGCCGTAGAACCCTATCACGGACTCGATGTTTCAATCCACACCCGCTCTGGTGAGCGGGTGATGCCAGCGGCGGTACTGTCATCGCCATGTTGCACGGTGTTTCAATCCACACCCGCTCTGGTGAGCGGGTGATGCCAGAACGGCACGCTCATGGACAGGCGACTGATGCGGTTTCAATCCACACCCGCTCTGGTGAGCGGGTGATGCGGCTCATCAGGTCGCCCTTGCGCATCATCTCGGCGTTTCAATCCACACCCGCTCTGGTGAGCGGGTGATGCGAGAGACGAAAATGACAGTGCAGCAGACTATCGAGGTTTCAATCCACACCCGCTCTGGTGAGCGGGTGATGCGTCGAGATATAGCGTTTTCCCGCCCGGCACCATCCGTTTCAATCCACACCCGCTCTGGTGAGCGGGTGATGCCAACGCCGAAGATTCGGCTATCTTCTTTCGGGTCGTTTCAATCCACACCCGCTCTGGTGAGCGGGTGATGCGGAGTGCACTACAGTTCCCTCATTCTCGCAGGAAGTTTCAATCCACACCCGCTCTGGTGAGCGGGTGATGCATGAGCCGCTGCCGCTCATCACCGTACTGGAGTCGTTTCAATCCACACCCGCTCTGGTGAGCGGGTGATGCATTACCCGTTCGAGAACGCGCGCATAGGGTATCAGTTTCAATCCACACCCGCTCTGGTGAGCGGGTGATGCGACAATGTTGCCGTGATACGCGACATGCTCAAGGGGTTTCAATCCACACCCGCTCTGGTGAGCGGGTGATGCACAGAGTCGCTACAGCTCGAATGCTGCCAGTGCGGTTTCAATCCACACCCGCTCTGGTGAGCGGGTGATGCACCAGTCTGACGCTGGCAGTGATGAGTCTGTAATGTTTCAATCCACACCCGCTCTGGTGAGCGGGTGATGCATTAAAGCCAAGACCATCGGCAAGATGCTGGACGAGTTTCAATCCACACCCGCTCTGGTGAGCGGGTGATGCGGGCGCGGGCCGCAAATAATGCAGCGACAACACAGGAGTTTCAATCCACACCCGCTCTGGTGAGCGGGTGATGCTGGTAGTGGCTCGTCGCTTCCAATCCGCGTACATGTTTCAATCCACACCCGCTCTGGTGAGCGGGTGATGCGCGCATTTTTCGCCCTCCAGCGCGAGGCCATAGAGGTTTCAATCCACACCCGCTCTGGTGAGCGGGTGATGCCACGCATTGATAGTTGATGCGAGTCGGAGCGTATGGTTTCAATCCACACCCGCTCTGGTGAGCGGGTGATGCCGCTGGCCGCGATACATGGGCGACCAATTCAGGAAGTTTCAATCCACACCCGCTCTGGTGAGCGGGTGATGCCCATCATGTAGGTATGCGGGTCGGTTTCGGCGGTCGGTTTCAATCCACACCCGCTCTGGTGAGCGGGTGATGCCCCGCCGCATGATGCAAATGCAATTCACCGACTCAGTTTCAATCCACACCCGCTCTGGTGAGCGGGTGATGCTGGGTGGAATCGGCTCATGCTCAGCTCCAAACAAGTTTCAATCCACACCCGCTCTGGTGAGCGGGTGATGCGTGAGCCGGATACCGGATGGCACGTATCAGGTGGTTTCAATCCACACCCGCTCTGGTGAGCGGGTGATGCGGAGGCCGGATGGGACGAGGAGTTCCTGGCGCTTGTTTCAATCCACACCCGCTCTGGTGAGCGGGTGATGCCACCTGCTCGACCTCTTCGGCGCGGCCGTTGGCCGTTTCAATCCACACCCGCTCTGGTGAGCGGGTGATGCCATCGACGTTGACGCCACGGCAGCGCACCGGCATGTTTCAATCCACACCCGCTCTGGTGAGCGGGTGATGCGAGGAAACCGTGAGACAGATAGCCCTCGACACAGGTTTCAATCCACACCCGCTCTGGTGAGCGGGTGATGCCGGCTTGCCTTGCTTGCTCGTGCCGCTTTTGTTCTGTTTCAATCCACACCCGCTCTGGTGAGCGGGTGATGCGAGAGAGTTTCGCCGGACTGGCCTTTATCTCGATGTTTCAATCCACACCCGCTCTGGTGAGCGGGTGATGCGCGTAAGCCGTAATGCGTGCCATCCGGGTTAATGGTTTCAATCCACACCCGCTCTGGTGAGCGGGTGATGCTTCGTACTCCCAACATTGCGCCGCAAGTACGAAAAAACACATGTTTGCGCGAACCCTGCCACGACAACATCAAACTTTTGCGCGCACATGCGTTTACAGCGTATCAAATTGTTAAAGAACAATGTGTTGCCGCGTGCGCGAACCTCCCGCGGTTTCGGCGATGCTTGTGGTTCGCGCGTCATACTACAAGGGGGCCATCAAAATCGACGGAGCGAAATTTTCCATATTGTCTTACACGGATATTGGTCGGTTCGGTAATGCGGTAGAAGCGCAGATTATCTTCTGTCTCGTCTATTTCGGCCACCAGCGTTCGCTCCAGCTGCTCGAACTGCATTTCAGTAACCTCGCATTCAAAGACGGATTTCTGCACCCGTTGCCCTACGCTCTCGCAGGCCTTCGCCACGCGACGCAGGCGGCGGCGCCCGGCAGTGGTTTCGGTGGATACGTCGTAGGTCACGATAATCAGCATTCCGCCTCCTATTTTGCGAGGTACGGCAAATAGTCTTCCATCTCGCCACGTATGGTCCGCGCCAGGAAGCGCGCCTGCGTCAGCGGCAAAAGCGTGATGGGCATCTTGCTATCCAACAGCGGATGAAGGACTTCCTCCTGCCGGCGCTCCTGCCATGCGGTAACGACCTTGCGGCGTCCTTGCTCGTTGAGCATGACCGCGCCGCCTTCGCGCACGTCGAAATCGTCGGCAGTAATCTGCCCACGATTGATCAGCGTGAGCGCGAGGCGATCGGCCAGAACCGAACGGAACTCCTCCTGCATGTCCAGAGCGAGCGCGGCACGACCGGGCCGCACGGCATGGAGAAAACCGAGTTGGGGATCCAGCCCCACGCACTCCAATCCGGAACGGCAGCTGTTCATCAGCATCGAGTAGAGGAAGGAGAGCAACGCATTGAAACGATCGAGGGGTGGCCGGCGGGTTCGCCCATTGAGCACAAAGACATTGCGCACCTGGGGCTTCACTATCAGATTGAGGGCCGTGAAATAACCGCGGGCGGCCTCCCCCTCGACGCCACGGAGGGAATCGAGGTCCGGAGCCTCCTTCGCCGCCCGCAGGGAAGCTGCCAGATTGTCCGCCGCACGACCAAGAACAGCCGCCTCTTCCGGCGATGCCGCCTCACGGGCACCCCGCAGGACGACGGAACGGCTGTTTTTCAGCTTGCCCGCCACCACGGAACGGGCGATTTCCAGCGCCGCCGCACCATCGCCCGCCAGCCGGTGCTGGGCCTGCCGCAGCAGGATGTTGCCCGACACCGGCCCTTCCATGCGGGCCTTGAATCTTCCTGAGTTTTCCAGCAACACCAATGACTTACCATCGTCTGCCAGGCGATGGATTAGGAACGGCGACACCATCACATTACCGAAGCAGACGATACCTTCCAGATGGTGTAGCGGCACCTGGAGGCGTTTCTCGTGCTCGACGTCGATCCGCACGGTGTTGTTCTCCAGGTGGGCGTAGGCCCCTGGAGTCATGACGTAAAGGGTGTTGAGTACGGTATACATAGGGTCTATATTGTGTACACATTCGTGTACAGGAGTTGATTATGGACTTTGTTACCGCCCGCGAACTGCGCGCCGAATCGGCAAAGGTGTGGGAAAAGCTGGAGGCCGGGGAGGAGATTGTCGTCACCCGCAACGGCAAACCCTTCGCCCTGCTTGTCCACACAGAACCACAGGATCTGGAGGCCACTCTGCGCGCGGTTCGCGCCGAGCGCTTCGCCTCGACCGTGCGCAAGATGCAGCAACAGGCGGTGGAACAGGAGCTCGACAAGATGACCATGGAAGAAATCGATGCCGAGATCGCGGCAATGCGCAAGGAAAGGCGCGAACGCAATGCTGGTCGTCGTTGATACCAACGTCCTGGTTTCTGCCCTCATCAATCCGGCCGGTATTCCGGCCCGGGTCGTTGAGGAAATCCGCACCCAGACACTGCGCCCCGTTGTTGGCCGGGAGATTCTCGACGAATACCGGGACGTTCTCACTCGTTCCCAATTCCGTTTTTCTCCAGTACAGGTAAACAACCTCCTTGATGACTTGGCCGCGCTAGCCCAACACCTGAACGCAATGCCGCTCGACACCACGGGCCTCCCCGATCCCGATGACGCGCCCTTCATTGCTATTGCCCTGGCAGTCAGCTGCCCCATCGTCACCGGCAATGGCCGGCACTTTCCTCCCGAATGCGGTGTGGAAGTCCTCAGCCCCGCACAGTGCCTTGCCCGTCTGTTCACGGACTGATCCCCTGATCGTCAATCTCGAACAGCGCGGCCGCAGCTTGGCGCTGACGCGCACGCACCGCAATAGCCTCCGGCTGGCAGATATCCTTTAGCGAACATTCCCGGCAACGCCCATCGTTGACCGGCGGCGGCAATACACCCGTGGCCAACATGGCTCGGATCGCCGCCGTGGTCTCTATCACCAAGGCCACCAACTCTGGCGTAATCGCCACTTCACGGCGCCGCCGGCTGCTGGCATGGTAGATGGCACCATGCTCGACCGGCCTCCCCAGCATCTCGGCGAGGCAAAGCGCTTGGGCGGCGAGTTGGAGATCGTCATGGCGCGCCTGCCGCCTGGGGCCGTGCTTGAACTCCACCGGATAGACCGTGCCGTCCGGGTGAAACTCCACCACGTCGGCCTTGCCGATGAGACCCAGCCGCTCCGACCAGATGGGCAACGCCCGCTCCACCCGCACCCCGGCACGAACCTCGTAGCCCGGCGCATCGACCAGATGGTGCACGGCCTGACCCCGCGCCGTGTGGATGTTCTCCGCGAACGCCTGTTCGAGATGAATCAAACCACACTGACGCGGGCAGTAGGCCCAATGCTGGAGGGCGGAGATCGCAATGGCGTCGTCTTCTCCCGCCATCGCTACCCGATACGCCGCATCAGACTGACACCGGCCGGCAGGTTCGCCTCGTCCACCTCGACTTCGTAATCGGTAAAGTTGCGGGGCACCGTCACGCCGTCCTTGAGATGCGGTTTGATGCGCTCAAACAGCACATGGGCGGGGGCATTGCCCAACTCGGAATCGTGCTTGAACACGTAGAGTCCGCGCGTACTCATCTCGCCGCGTGCAGCGGAACGGTCATGCTCGAACATCTGTTCCAGCGCCTGCATCAACAAATCGAGATCGTCGGCAGAAAACCCGGTCTGCTTGGCCAGGAAGCTAGAAACGAAACCGTGCGCCATGTAGAGGCCGTAGGGGACGGTGTGCTTGCGGCCCATGGTGCGGTTATCGCCTTCCTGCTTCTCCGCCTCGGCCTCTGTCGCCACCGCCATGCGGGTAATGGAGTGCTCCTGGGCCATGATGGGGTCGATGGAACGGGCGAAGGTAAGTTGCACGGGACCGCGCACCTGACCGCAGTTGATACCCGTGGACATCACCGCGCCGAAGGTTCGCACGTCATAGAAATTGCGGCACATCCACGCCCGCGCGTCATCGACTGCCTCGCCGCCTTTACGCTTTTTATCATCGCCAACCAAAAGGTCTTCGCGCCCGATTCCCACGTACGCACGCTTATGCTGATTGTTCAGCACGGCCTTCTCTTTTACGTATATCTCGAACGGTGGCTGCTCAGCCTTCACCAAGCCGACAAAGTTGCGCACCTTGCGCTTGAGCGATACGTCGGTCACCAGGCCGAAGCCGGTCTCCGCGTCCAGCCGCGGCAGGTTGCCCGCATCGGGATCGCCGTTGGGGTTGCCGTCTTTTACATCGAACAGCAGCACGAAGTCATAGCGGTTGGTCAGGCTCATTTGGTTCCCTCCTGGGTATCGGTGGATTCGGTCTTGGTGAAAAAGGCTTGGCGCTGGTGGTAATAACCAAGGGCGAAACGGCCTTGCTCCGGCAATGACAAGTGGCGCGGAAAATCGTCGAGTCCGCCCATGATTTCTCCCAGCAGTTTTTCCATCTGCACGGCGCGCCCCTGGCCGAGCTTGCCCAGATGGTGGTTCTTCAATCGCAGCAGCGTGGTGAACACGGCTACCGGCGTACTGGAGGCGGCGCCGTAGTAGCGGTCGCGGATAGTCGCGTTAAGCCCCGGACTGGCCTCCTCCTGAATCTTCTCCAGGGCGGCGAACAACCGGCCGAGCCGATAGGCCGGGTTCGGGTTTTGGGTATCGAGCATCGTATTGAACTCCCTCTCTTGTTGATTTCTGGATCGGTTGGCTTGACGTATCTGCCGATTCAGACACGCCTTGATGGCTGCCGCGCGCTGATAGGTGACCTTCTGTTCGGCCCGGCTGCGCTGCACCGCGGCGGTGAGCAGGGTGGCCGGATAAGGCAGGTCCTCAAGAATTGCGCGCATGACGTCGCCGCCGAGATTGGGCGGGATATTGTCCGCCTTGCCCTGCACCGCGCAGGCGGCAAGCACACGAAACAGCGAAAGGTGCTCCGGGTCGTGCGGTGCGCGAACGACGTGAATATCCTCAAAATGCCGGCGCAGGCGCTGCGCCAACTCCAGCGCCGAGGCGGTTTCCCAGAAACGGATGCTGATGCGCGCGGCATTGGGCGCCAGCCCGAGCACGTGAAAACGGACACCGGCATCACCTGTGGTGAATTTGCCAGACTCGACCGACTGGTAAAGCGCCTTGATGGCATTCACACCACGATCTGGCTCATCCTTGGGTGGCTCGCCGAACAGATCCGGTACCATGGTTTCCAGGTCATGGGGCGCCTCGGCCCAGAACACCGTGGAGGCATCTCCCACCAGGACGCGCTGGCGAGAGTCCTTTGCCAGCAGGTGATTCAAAGCCGTGGTATAGGCGAATACCGCAGCCTTGCCGATAGGGGCGTTCTCGCCCTGCGCCTTGCCGTAGGATCGAAAGGCGTCCAGGTTGAAGGAGACGATATTCGCGCCGGAGGTCTGCGCACCCCATACGCCCTTGATGGCAGGGTGCAGACGCTCGATCGCACTTTCCTCGCCGGTTACTAGGCAAATTCCTTGTTCCTCATCGGCATCATGTTCCGCACCCGCAGCGGCAATCATCGCGGGACGCTGACACACCAGTTCCACGTCCCCGTTTAGGCGAAAGGTCATCAACGGATTGCCGGCTCGCACGTCCTCCCATACCGGCAATATCTCCAACTGCCCCATATCGAGATCGCTAAAAAAGGCCTGTACGGCCCGTATGCCGGCATCATCGCGTGCCGCATCGGTTAGCGCCGCGATACGCGCCAGAAACGCTGCGTGCTGCTCTGCGACGCGCTCTGGCTTGCCGCGGGTGTCCACACCCAGAACATATTCTGCGGTGTCCCACAGCAGATTCGCGGCAACCCCCGAGGTCTTCTTGACCCCCTGCGGCACCAGAAAGCGCTGAGAGCTCTTCTTCTTGCCTTCGCCGGAACGGGTATCGGCCACGTTCACCAGCCGCCCCTCAGCATCAATCTCAATAATGAACGGTATCTCCTTTTCCTCCAGCCCGAACGCCGGCAGGCGGTTTCTCGGATCAGGCTCGGCCTGTTTGCGCCGGTAATACTCGTTGAGTGCTTGCAGAATCATCCGCGCACCTCCTCGCTATCCCAGGCCGGAACGTTGACAACACCGTTCTCCAGACTGCCACGGAAGAAACGCGGCTGCGGGTCGGCCGCATTGGCGAAGTCCATGTCGTAGAGCATGAAACCGAGGTCACGGCTTTCATCGATGGGAGGCGGTTCCGCGCTGCTATCTGTGACCAGGCGGAAAGCGGCGGAAAACTCGCGGCACCCAAGGTAGGGTTGGTTGACGCATTGCCCTTTGCCGGCGCGCCGCTCGAACATTTCGTTGTACTTGTTGGCGTTGGCCTGCGGGTCGCGCTCGGCGATGAGCTCCAGATCGGCGTGGAGCCGGTAGGCCACGTCGCGCAGGAACAACCCGGCCCGCTGCTGGCGCTCATCCTCGATATAGAGGGCAAGGGCACCTGTGCCGTTTTTCATCGCCGTCTCCACGTTGCGGGTGGAGACAACTCCGGCGACCTCGTTGCGGCGCAGGCTGATCCAGCGGATCGGTTTCAGCACCTCGACCCGGCGCACGTGCCAGCGGATGGCCGGTTTCCACAGAATCGCCTCGAACACCGCCCGGGCGGCGGAAGGCGTGATGACGTCGTAGCTCACCCGCTCCACCTTCATTTCGGGGCGGGTGAAGCAGGCGAAGTCACCGGAGACTTCAAGACAATAGGTTTTCACGGCACCTCCTTGAGCGTTGAATTGCTTATCCCCATCCGCGAACTGCGTAAACGACCACCAAAATCGCCAACAGCAGATACAGCGCATAAAAACGGTCGGTCTGAAGCTGCGTGGCGAGCAGGCGCAGTTCTCGAATAATTCCTTTCCAGTCCATGCCCTGGCCCTAATTGGATTTTAGGCATAGATTATCACCACTTCCTATGAAGTAAAGAGGCGATGTATACTAACTACCGTCTATCCGGACGTGGATTGAAACCTATGAAGTGAAAGAGGAGATGGTATCCTCGCTGGGTTGGGGGTACGCCCCCAACCCATTTAATTGCCGCATCAAATGACGCAACCATTTGTATTATATGGAACTTCATCAACAAACATACCGACGTCATGACTATATAACCAGTCATTGATTTGAATAAATAGACCCGGAACAACCTCGTCGATATCACCTTGCCCCCTTAACCGCACAGCATCCCGTTGGCGGACATTAACAGTGAATCGTTGCAGCTTCCGCATCAGCCAGCGTTGCGGACCGTCTTTCCGCAGACTCCCAAGCAGGGTATCGATGATGCGATCACTGCCATCTCGCCCACGATAATGAACGATGACGGGCACGGTATCGCCGTCTTTGATGAGCCGGAACCGATCGGCGGCAGTACGGAAATTGACGGCCAAGGTGTTGCCATCGACTTCCAGCAGTCTGCCGATGTCTTCCGCGTCCAGATTGCAGTCGTGGTACAGGCGTTCGAAGTAATGGGCAAACAGCGCACGGTCCAGAACCTCGCCGGCATGGCCGTGCAGCACCGACTTGCAGGCGTCCTCTCCCGTCCTGAGCAATCCCGGCGGTGCCGGTTGCGGCGGCACGAAGACCGTAACCGCGCCCAGCCTACCTACGGCATTCAATCGACCTTCGCGATTGCAGCGGCCCGCCGCCTGGGCGATGGAGTCGAGACCGGCCAAGGCACGATAGACCACCGGGAAGTCCAGGTCGACGCCGGCTTCGACCAGTTGGGTGCTTACCACCCGCGTCGGCGTGCCAGCCTTGAGGCGCGCCTTGATGTCATCGATGACCGCGGAGCGATGGGCGCCGCACATCAGGGCGGAGAGGTGCAGGGTACCCTGGGGCATCAAGCGGTGCAGCTCCCGCGCATGTTTGCGGGTATTGACGATGGCCAGCACGTTGTTGTGGGCGGATATCTCCACGGCCAGCGCTTCCCAGGTCGTCGGGACATTCAAATCATCCGGCAGCGCCACCTCCACGCGCTTGAGTTCGCGGTAAAGCGCGTCGGGGTCAGTGACGATCTCGCGCACATCTTCCAGCCCGCGCCTGCTCTTTGCCGCATCAAAATATTCACGCGTACTCAAAGCCGGTTGGGTGGCAGTGGAGAGTACGACAGACACGCCGTAGTGGGCGGAAAGCAGTCGGAGCGTATCGAGGATCGGCTGAAGAAACTGCGGATCCAATAATTGCGCCTCGTCCAGAACCACGACACTGTCGACGATGTTATGAAGTTTTCGGCAGCGCGAGGTGCGCGCGGCGAACAGGGATTCAAAAAACTGGACGTTGGTGGTCACCACGATGGGGGCGTCCCAGTTTTCACAGGCGAGGCGAGACTTATGGTCTTCCCGCTCAGGATCAGACTCGGCGTTGCTGTGGTGCTCGACAACAGCATCGCCGAAGATGGAACGGTAAATGTCGGCGGTCTGCTCAATGATGCTTGTGTAAGGGATCACGTAGATGACCCGCTTTTTGCCATAGCGCTTGGCGTGTTCCAGCGCGAAGGCCATGCTGGATAGCGTCTTGCCGCCGCCGGTCGGAACCGTGAGGGAAAACAGGCCGGGCGCCTCTGCTGCCTTGGCACGACACTGTGCCAGGATATCGGCACGCAGTAAATTCACAGGGGTGGGGGGCGCACTCTCGGCAAATGCGGCCATGTGGCGATCGAACATTTCGAGCAGTTGCGGAACTTCCGTCCACTCACCGCGTTGAGTTATCTTCTCTGGACTCATGTAAGCCTCGGTATCGAGAAAGTCGGCATCCACCAGGCAGGAAAACAGCATCCGCACCCACAATGGGAACCCCTCTCTTCCGCCGGGAATGGAACGCAGATCCGCCGCGAATGCGGCGGGTTCAAGAACGACGTCGGCGGGAGCCTGCGCAAGCGCTTCATTCAACTCGGCACGGCTGTCTTCCTGCTCCAGGCGATGCTGCAAACTTGAGCTTTCGGAATTCCAATCGGACAGCCCTGCATGATGGCCAGCGATGAGATAGGCCAGGACCCGCCCTTTCTCTCCGAATCTGTCGCAGGCCAGTAGTGCCCCCGCTGTGGAATGCGGCGCCTTGCCCGCCTCACCCTTGATATGGGCATCGGCCTCGAAGCCGCTGGCCAGACGGATATAGCGCTGAAACCGTAGCCGGAATTTACCCAAGTCATGCCAAAGACCGGCGAGTCTCGCCCACTCTGCCGCATCAAAATTCTCAGCGAAACCAGCAGCCCTTTCAGCCACGCCGAGTAGGTGTTCCACCAAGTCATGGGGTTCGCGCCAGGATCCGTCGACGTTTTGTGCCGCGTGAGCAATGGGACGCATCGCGTCATCGCTCCCTGGCGGGGTGTCCTTGGTCGATTTTCCCCCTGTCACCGCAACCGCCTTAGTTCGTCATTCACCCCATCCAAATCGAACGCCTCCGGGTCGAATTCCCCGCCCAGCCACTCGACAATTTCTTCGTGTTCTTCGTCCTTGGGGTTGGCGACGATTTCCAGCATGCGTTCATAACCTGGTACGCCGCCGCATTCTTCTGGCGGACAGGCGCGCTTGCCGGCGAGGCAGCGGGGATAGCGAACACCGGGCTCGGGGTTGAGCATTTTTTCCACCTTCATCTCATGTACCCAGCTGTCGCCGAAGTCGTATTCGTAACGGAAGGTGTCGCCCTCTTGGGCGATCTTGTCGAGACGGACGTTGCGCTCTTGGCGCAGGTCGCTGGGGAAGTCGGGGTCGGGTTCACCGTAAGCTACGCCGCCGGCCTCGAAGGCGTGGAGGTGTTCGTCCCACCAGCCCATGGTGATCTGCAATATCTGGTGCAGCTTGCCCAGTTTCGTGTCACCGCGTACCTGGAGGCGGCGCCAGATGGGCGGCTTGCTCCATTTCAGGGTGACCTTGATCTGGTAGATGCGCGCTGTGTTCAACGGGGTGACCTGTGCCGATGTTTTTTTCATGTCGCTGTCCTGTGGGTTGTATACCACGCCGGTTGGCTCACCAGTTGAGCCCGGCCATCATTGATAGCGGGCCGCAGCCTCCCGTAGCCGGAGGGCCACGGTATCGCGCAGGTTGTCTGGCGCGAGAACCTCCACGTCCGGGCCGTATTTGAGTATGTCCATGAGCAACTCCCTGGGATCGGAATAAGGAACCTGCAATTCGTAACAGCCGTCGATCCACTGGCCGATCTGTTCTGGATGCCAATGCTCGTCGGCAACCCAGCGAGCGGCATGAGGCGAAAAGCGCAGTACCGCCCACGCAGTGGCGGTGCCGGAAAAAATGCCAAATGTGGCGCCGACGAGGCGGTCGACGTCAGCGTCGGCCAGGGTGCGAACCGCATCCGCGTGGGTGGTGAGCGGACGGATGCGATCGAGGGAGAAGGTGCGCAAATCACCGGCCTGCTCGCACCAGGCAATGAGATACCAGTTGTCGCGGTAATGCAGCAGGCGCTGGGGATGGACCCGGCGGCGGGTGGCGTGGCCTTTTTCGCGGCCGTGGTATTCGATATCAAGGACGCGGCCGTTGAGCACGGCACCAGCAACCGCGCCGAAACGCTCCGCATCCACAGGACGGCGCGCGGCGGCCTGAAGCCGCACGCGGTTTGTGACGGTATCGGCGCTATGGCCGCTTTGCTCCAGCAGTTTTCGGATGCGGCCACGCAGCGGACCGATGTAGGGGGTGAGCAGGCCGGGCTGCACGGCCTCCAGCAACTGTTCACTGGCAAGCAGGGCGTAGAGTTCGGAGTCGTTGAACCACAGGCCGGGTAGTTCGAATTCCGGGGCGATCGGGTCGTACCAGTAACCGCTGCCGTCACGCTCGTTGAGAATCGGTGCATCCATGAAATCGCGCATGTAGGCGATGTCGCGCTTCAGGGTGGCGGATGAAACTTCGAGTGCTTCACGCAAGCGTTGAAAGGTAACGCGCTTGCCAGGCTTTAATTCGCGGTGGATACGAAAGATGCGTTCGGCCTGATTCATTATTGTGGCTCCTCCCTAAGTCTTGGACCGATTGTGCCAAGCCGGAGAGAGCACAGCAATGTTATATATCAGGCCATCACCGGGCAGGTTCGGCACGCTGTTGTAACAGCGCGATCACCACCGTGCGCTGCTCGCGTACGGCCCAATCCAACGCGGCAAGTCCCTCGCTGTCACGCAGCTCACGTTGCGCGCCGGCGGCGAGCAGCTGCCTGACCACCTCCGCCTCGCCTTCCTTCGCCGCCCAGATCAGGGCGCTCCAGCCCATGCCCTGATCCTGCACGTCGACATGGGCGCCGCGCGCCAGCAGTAGCTGCACCGTATCCACGTAGCCGTTGGCAGCAGCGACCATCAGCGCCGTGTAGCCGCCCTTGTCCTGCGCGTTCACGTCGGCACCATGTTCAAGCAGCAATTGCACGATGGCGGTATGGCCGTTATTGGCGGCCTTCATCATCGCCGTCCAGCGGCAGTCATCGCAGGCGTCCACCTCGGCGCCGCGGCGCAGCAGGCGCTGCACCGCATCCATGTCGCCGGCCTCGGCGGCCTGGATCAGCTGGGTGCGGCCGTGACTGTCGCGCTGTTCGGTGTCGAGGGCCTGCATCGCGTAATACGCCACGCCCCCCAGCAGCACGAGCAGGGCGAAGAAGCGGTAGGGGGAGCGGTAGGCGAAATTGCGCAGTGCAGACAGCATCGTGATGACCACCTTCCAGTTGTTCATGCCTATGTAGGTGTTCGTATACCGCCCTGTAGGAGCGAATCGCATTCGCGACCCGTGCAGTGGCCCGCCCGGCGTCTTGTCGCGGACACCGCCCTAGGCATAATCGCGGACACGGTCCGCTGCTACAGCAGACAGTGCCGCGTGCAACCGCTGCCATGCAGCCTCGTCGCCGGGCAGACCGAAACGCAGCGCCGCCGGCTGCTCGAAGCGGCGCACCAGGATGCCCTGCCGCGCCAGGGCCTGCTGCACGCTGGCGGCCTCCGGCGTGGTCACGTACTGAAACAGTGCAGTGCCGCCGCACGGCGTCAGGCCTGCCGTGTGCAGCAGTGCGGCAAGACGCGCGCCCTGTTCGTGCAGCCGGCGGCGCATGGCGTGCTGCCACACGCTGTCCTGCAGTGCCAGCCGCGCCACCTCGCGCGCCGGGTGGTTCACCGCCCACGGCCCGAACCGCTGCGCCAGGCGCTGCAGCAGTTGCGGCCAGGCCAGCACGAAACCGACCCGCGCCCCGGCCAGGCCGAAGAACTTGCCCAGCGAACGCAGCACGATCAGGCCGCTGGCGCCGCAGTGTGCGGCAATGCTGTATTGCGGGGTGGCGTCCATGAAGGCCTCGTCCACCACCAGCCAGCCGCCGCGCGCGGCGAGACACGCATGCCAGGCCAGCAGTTGCTCCGGCGTGAAGTGCGCACCGGTGGGGTTGTTGGGGTTGACCAGCAGCAGCACGTCCAGGGCATCGAGTTGCGCCTCGACGGCGTCGGGCGCCAGCGGCACCACCGCGTGTCCCGTGTTGCGCCAGGCGTGGGCATGCTCGGCATAGCTCGGCTGCAGCAGGCCGACGCGGCCGGGCGCGCGCAGCTGCGGCAGGGTCTGGATCGCCTGTTGCGAACCGGCGCAGGGCCACAGCTGCGATGTGCCGTAACAGGCGGCTGCCGCCTCCAGCAAACCATCATCGTCTTCCGGCAGGCGCTGCCAGCACTGCGGCGGCAACGGCGGCACCGGCCAGCCCGCCGGATTGATGCCGGTGGACAGGTCGAGCCACTGCGCCAGCGGTATGCCGTAGTCGCGCGCCGCCTGGCGCAGGCGGCCGCCGTGCGGCACGGGCAGTGTCAGGTGTTGCGGAATATTCTCTGCAGAAGACACGGCTACTTCCTCAAACCAGCAAGGCGGCCGGCACCATCACGCCCAGCCACAACCACAGACTGTGCTGCACCAGCCGGATGGCACGCACGATATCGCTTGCGGCCGGCGCCGTACCTGCGCCCAGCACCGGGCGTGCCTCGAGCACGCCGTGATACACGGCCGGGCCGCCCAGTTGCAGGCCCAAGGCGCCGGCACCGGCCGCCATCACCACCCCGGCGTTGGGACTTTCGGTGTGGTGTCCTTGCTCACGCCAGCAGCGCAGCGCGCGCCGCCCATCGCCGAGCAGCGCATAGCTGAGTGCCGTCAGGCGTGCCGGCATCCAGTTGAGCAGGTCATCCATCCGTGCCGCCGCCCAGCCGAAGGACTCGAAACGCGCGCTGCGGTACCCCCACATGGCGTCCAGCGTGTTGACCAGACGGTACAGCACGGCACCGGGCGCGCCGAGCAGCACAAACCAGAACAGGGCGCCGAACACCGCATCGTTGCCGTTCTCCAGCACCGATTCCGTCGCCGCCCGCGCCACCCCCTCCTCGTCCAGCGCCGCGGTATCGCGGCTGACCATCCAGCCCACCCGCTGCCGCGCCAGCGCCAGGTCACCGCCGGCCAGGGCGGCGGCCACCGCGCGGCCATGCTGCGCCAGGCTGGTGGCACCGATGGCGAGATACAGCAGCAGCACCTCGGCCACCACGCCGATATGCGGCAGGCGGGCCAGTACGGCCGCCAGCAGCACAGGAGGCAACACCGCCAGCAACAGGGCCAGCACGCCCAGCACGCGGCGGCGGCGGTTGAGCCGCGCCTCCAGCCAGTTGGCGAGGCGGCCGAAACCGGCCAGCGGGTGATGGCGGCGCGGCTCGCCCAGCCACAGGTCGAGCAGCACCGCACAGCAGCAGATCAGGGCCACGCTCATGCTCAGGCGCCGTCGCTGATCCGGCTCAATTCCCGCAAGGCGTGCACCAGCTGGTGCGACAGCGCGGCATACTCGTGGTGCAGCAGATGCTCCGCCTCCGCCAGCTTGCCGGCATCGTGCAGATGGAGTACCTCACCGGCACAGCGGTGAAAGGCGGCATGCGCCTGGAGCACCTCCCAGTACAGGGGCTGGTCCTGCCAGGTGGCGAGGTTGGCGTACAGCCAGCGGCCCAGCTCGCACAGATTCTCCTGACCCACGGTATGGACATCCAGTGCCGCGTCGGCGATACCGAGCAGATGATTCTGCAGGTGCACCTTCCAGCTCACATGGGTATTGATGGCGTCGAAGAAATTCATGGCGCTCCGCACTCGGGCCGGCACCGCAGCCGGTGCCGCGATTATACGCCCGAATTGGGTTAGACTAAGGAGACCATTCACCGCCCGCAACCTTCCATGGACATCAGCGCACTGCACTCCGCCCGTGACCGCATCCAGGCCGATCCACGCTCCGGCCAGTCCTTGCTGCTGTATGCGCTGATCAAGACGCTGTCGATCCCGCAGGGTGGTCATGCCTACCTGCTCACCAAGCTGAAGGAAATGAATCCCGACACCCGCCAGCTCGCCTACGCCCTGATGGAGCTGATGGCGCAGGGTGGCGCGACGCGCGTGGAATGGAACGAGGCCGTGGCACAGATGGACGCCGCCATCGCCGGGAAATGAATTCCCCTCCGCAGGAATGACCACTGTTCAGCCATAGGGCCAACATGGACAAAAACCTGTTTCAACGTCTGACCACCAGCGAGCTGGACAGCTATACCGGCGAGATTGAGCATGCAGTGGAAAACCATGCGCACTGGCTCAACAACATCAACCGCTCGCTGCTGTGCCACACCGCGCCGGACCCCGCCGATCTGGCGACCGAACCCCATCTGCACTGCCACTTCGGCCGCTGGTATCACGGCATCGACCACCCCTCACTGCTGCGCCTGCCGGAATTCGAAACCATCGGGCCGCTGCACGAGGCGATGCACAAGACGGCGCACACCCTGCTGGCGGCACAGCAGCAGGGGCGACCGTTCGACCCCGCCACCTACGAACAGCTGCTGCAGCTCAGCGACGAGCTGCGCCAAAAGCTCGGCCAGTTGCGCAGCGGCTTCAAGCACAACATGAACCTGGTCTCGCTGCTGATGGGCAAGGTGTTCGAGAACGCCGCTGAGGGCGTGCTGATCACCGACCCCCATGGCGTAATCCTCAGCGTCAACCACGCCTTTAGCGAATTCACCGGTTACGCGGCCGACGAGGCGATAGGCAACACGCCGGCGCTGCTGCGCTCGGGACGGCAGAGCGAGGCGTTTTATCGCCACATGTGGCTGACACTGCAGAATGAGGGCCAGTGGGAAGGCGAGATCTGGAACCGGCGCAAGGACGGCAAGCATTATCTGGAGTGGCTCACCATCTCCGGCGTGCGTGACGAGAGCGGCACCATCACCCACTACGTGGCGGTGTTCTCCGACATCACCAGCGAGAAGGAAAACGAGGAACGGCTCTACCACCTCGCCCACTACGACCTGCTCACTGACCTGCCCAACCGCATGCTGTTCTATGACCGCCTGCGCCAGGGCCTGCTGCGGGCGCGGCGCAACAAGCGCCACGTGGCCGTCATGTTCCTCGACCTGGACGGCTTCAAACAGGTGAACGACGAGCTGGGCCATCCGGCCGGCGACGAGCTGCTGCGCCAGGTGGCGCGGCGCCTCAGCGGCGTGCTGCGCGCCTCCGACACCGTGGCCCGCTTCGGCGGCGACGAGTTCACCGTCTCGGTGCCCGACCTCGCCCCGGACGACGACATCAGCCGCGTGGCGCAGAAGATCATCGAGGCCGTGGCCAAGCCGTACTATCTTGGCAGCCACCGCGTGCAGGTGACCACCAGCGTGGGGATCAGCCTGTTCCCACTGCACGGTGACGACCCGGACACCCTCATCACCCATGCCGACATGGCGATGTACGAAACCAAGAAGGCGGGGAAGAACAGCTACCGTTTTTTTGACGCAGTTTTGAGGTCTGAGGTCTGAGGTCTGAGGTCTGAGGTCTGAGGTCTTGGATTCGGTAGAATCTGTGACGACATTTCGAAACGTCAAACGTCAAACTGTCATTTGAGACTCTTCTCCACTACCTCCGCCACATCGCGTGACAGCGCCGGCAACCGGCCGATGCGTTCCAGTTGCGCCCGCATCAGCTGCTGCCGCGCGACGTCGTAGCGGCGCCACTGCGTCAACGGCGTCAGCAGGCGGGAGGCGATCTGCGGGTTGAGCGCATTCAGCTCGCACACGTAATCGGCCAGGAAGGCATAGCCGGAGCCATCGGCGGCATGAAAGCCCACCGGATTGCGCGCACAGAAGGAGCCCACCAGGCTGCGCACGCGATTGGGATTGCGGATATTGAAGTCGGCAGAGGCCGCCAGCTGCCGAACCTGCGCCAGCGTGCCGGGCAGCGGTGCCGTCGCCTGAATGGCAAACCACTTGTCCAGCACCAGTGCCTCGTCGCGCCAGCGTGCGTGGAAGGCGGCCAGCGCGGCCTCGCTCTCCGGCGCGCCGCTGTGCACCAGGGCGGTGAGCGCCGCCTGCACGTCGGTCATGTTGGCCGCCTGCAGCTGCTGCAGCGCCGGCCTGCGCCCAGCCTCATCCCCCAGTTCCACCAGATAGGCGAGGCACAGATTGCGCAGGCGCCGCCGCCCCATCGCCGCCGCATCGATGCGGTACGGCCCATCGTCAGCCAGCCGCTGCCAGGCGGCCTGTAGCTCGGCGCGGTGTGCCGCCGCGAGGTTGCGCCGCAGCCACTGGCGCACCGCGTGGATCGCCAGCGGGTCCACCTCCGTCATGAACTCGGCCACATACTCCTCTGCCGGCAGGGTCAGCGCCTCGGCGATGAGCGCCGGGTCGAGCGTGGTGTCGGCCAGGGTACGGGCGAAGGCGGCGGAGTAACCGCCATCCAGCACCGGAGCGACACCGGCACGCTGCGCGTCGATCAGCCGCAGCAGCACGCGCAGGGCCAGCTGCTGCCCGGCCTCCCAGCGATTGAAGCTGTCGCTGTCATGGCCCATGAGAAAGGCCAACTCGTCGTCACGCAGCTCCAGTTCCAGCTTCACCGGTGCGGAGAAGCCACGCAGCAGCGAGGGCACTGGCTCGGCCGCCACGTCGGTGAAGGTGAAGCTCTGCTCCGGCTCCGTCAGCTCCAGCACGCGCTCGCTAGCGGCGGCGGCCGTCTCGCCCTTGAGGCGCAATGGCAGCGCGGCGCCGCTGCCGTCGAGCAGCGCCATGCGCAGCGGGATATGGAACGGCAGCTTGTGCTCCTGCCCCGGCGTCGGCGGGCAGGACTGGCGCAGGGTCAGCGTGCAGGTCCTGGCCGCGGCATCATAGGCGCGCTGCACACTGACGCGCGGCGTCCCGGCCTGCTCATACCAGCGCTTGAACCGGCTCAGGTCGCGGCCCGACACATCCATCATCGCCTGCACGAAATCGTCGGTGGTGACGGCCTGGCCGTCGTGGCGGGAGAAATACAGATCGGTGCCCTGGCGGAACAGCTCCGGCCCGAGCAGGGTGTGCAGCATGCGCACCACTTCGGCGCCCTTCTCGTACACCGTCAGGGTGTAGAAATTGTTGATCTCCTGATAGCTCTGCGGTCGCACCGGATGAGCCAGCGGACCTGCATCTTCCTGGAACTGGTGGGCGCGCAGCAGGCGCACATCGTCGATGCGCGGCACCGCACTGTCGAGCATCGCCGTGGTGAACTGCTGGTCACGCAGCACGGTGAAGCCCTCCTTCAGCGACAGCTGGAACCAGTCGCGGCAGGTGACACGGTTGCCGGACCAGTTGTGAAAATACTCGTGACCGATGACGCCCTCGATGGCGACGTAATCGGCATCGGTGGCGGTGTCGGGGCTCGCCAGCACATAGCGCGAGTTGAATACGTTGAGACCCTTGTTCTCCATCGCCCCCATGTTGAAGTCGGACACGGCGACGATCATGTAGATGTCGAGGTCATACTCGCGGCCGTAGGCCTGCTCGTCCCAGGCCATCGCCCGCTTCAGCGAGGCCATGGCATGTCCGGTCTTGTCCAGGTCGTGGCTGCGCACGTACAGCCTGAGCGCCACCTCGCGCCCACTCCGGGTGGTGAAGCTGTCTTCCACGCAGTCGAGGTCGCCGGCCACCAGGGCGAACAGATAGCAGGGCTTGGGAAAGGGGTCGTGCCAGGTGGCGTAATGACGGCCGTCGTCGCGCGCCCCCTCGGCCACCAGATTGCCGTTGGACAGCAGCACCGGATACTTCGCCTGCTCGGCGATGAGGGTGGTGGTATACACCGTCATCACATCGGGACGGTCGGGGAAATAGGTGATCTTGCGGAACCCTTCCGCCTCGCACTGGGTGCAGAAGTTGCCGCCGGAAACATACAGGCCTTCCAGAGCGGTATTGCCCGCCGGATTGATGCGAGTCTCCACCTCCAGCGTGAAGTGGTCCGGCACCTGCGCAATGGTCAGCGCATCGGCATCCACCGTGTACTCGTCCGCCGCCAGGGCACGACCATCCAGCCGCACCGCCACCAGCTCCAGCTCCTGGCCGTCGAGGCGCAACGCCCCGGCCACCTGCCGCCGCCAGTGCGAACGCGCGGTGACATGGGTACGCGTCTCCTCCAGCTCGAAACGCAGATCGATGTGCTCGATGCGGAACGGATAGGGCGTGTAGTTTTTCAGGTAAATGGTGGACATAGAAAAAGTTCCAGGTTGCGGGCACTGTAGGCCCGATAAAGTGCAGCGGTATCGGGCAGTGTTGCCGGACACCGCTGGCGCTATGTCCGGCCTACGCTGACTGGTTTACAAAGCCAGCGCCACCAGGCAGGTAACCTCGATCACCTCCAGCAGGGCGCCGGCGGTGTCGCCGGTGGTGCCGTGGATATGCTTGAGCATCAGCCGGCGCAGCAGCCAGGCGACCAGCGCCAGGATCAGCAGCATGCGCAGGCCCTGCCAGCCGAACAGCAGCGGCATGGCCAGTGCGACGAGACCGCACACCAGCCAGCCGGTGTCGCGCGGCAGGTGGCGCGCCAGGTCGCTGCCCAGGCCGCCTTCGCGCACATAGGGCGTGGTGAGGAACAGCCAGATCAGCAGGGTGCGGCCGAGCACCGGCGCTATCAACAGCACCTGCCACAGCTCGGCCCGCAGCAGTGCAGTCAGGGCGGCGAACTTTACCAGCAGCAGCATCACCACCGCCGCCACGCCGGCCGGACCGCTGCGCGGGTCCTTCATGATCTCCAGGGTGCGCTGTGGGTCGCCGCGCCCGCCCAGCCAGGCATCGGCGCTGTCGGCCAGGCCGTCCAGGTGCAGCGCCCCGGTGACGATGACCCAGGCGGTCAGCAGCAGGGCCGCCTCCAGCCAGGGGTCCGGCGTGCCGAGCAGATAGTCGAGCAGCACCAGCAACAGGCCGATGACGCCACCGACCAGCGGATAGGCCAGCAGGGAACGGCCGCGCGCCTCCGGTGTGGGAACCTCGGCCAGATGCACCGGGAAGCGGGTCAGGAACTGCAGGGCGATGAGAAAACTTTGCATGACCGGGGAATCAAGAATAGTAGGATGCTTGCAACGTAGCGAAATCCATCAAGAAGTGTCCGGTGGTTGATGGGTTGCGCTACGCTCCGCCCATCCTGCGACAGGGCAGCATTATAAATGGCGCGCGCTTGGCGCGCACAACCTTCATGCCTTGTATCTTTTCCCTTGTACCTGCGGTTTTCAGAGCCGGCCGTCGTGGAACACCAGCTGCGGCAGGGCCTCGGCGCCGTCGCCGTCGATGCGGATGCGGGTGATGGCCGCATTGCCCACCTGCAGGCGAAACAGCCGGTCCAGCGGCATGTCCAGCACCTCGCGGATGATCATGCGCATCATGCCGGCATGGCCCACCACCAGCACATGCTGCCCGGCATGGCGGGCGAGCAGGTCGTTCCAGCCGGCGATGATGCGTTCCCGGAAGGCCGGCAGGGTTTCCGCCCCGGGCGGGGTGTGGTGGAGCGGGTCACGCCAGAACTGCGCCAGCCGCTCCGGGTCGTCGGCGAGCAGCTCGGCCGCGGTCTTCCCCTCCCAGGCACCGAAGCCGATCTCCATCAGCCGCGCCTCCAGCTGCAGCGGCAGGCCGTGGCGTGCCGCCAGCTCCTCGGCAAAGGCGGCGCAGCGCTGGAGCGGTGAGCTGACGATGGCCTGCCAGGGGTGGTGCTCGCCGACGGCATCGCGCATCTGGCGCCAGCCCTTGTCGCTCAGCGGATCGTCCACCTGGCCGCGGTAGCGGCGCCCGCCCACGGGCTCGCCGTGGCGGATCAGATCGACAAGTGTGGTGGTGTACTCGGACATGCCCCCACCCTACAAACCCGCTGGGGGAAATACAAGCGCACCAACGGCAGGCCAAAGGCCTGTAGCGCAACGACGTGCGGCAAAAACCCCGGTCTGCCAATTCCGCCGCGGCGTTGCCGGCCAACGCTCGCGGCACCGGGCCGTCAGTCGTCCTCGGCCGGCTCCAGCACACCGCCCTGCAGCAGGCGGGTAAAGTCCTCGGCATCGACCGGGCGGCTGAACAGAAAGCCCTGCGCATAGTCGCAGCCCAGTTCCAGCAGCAACTGCCGCTGTGCCTCGGTTTCCACGCCTTCGGCCACCACCTTCATGCCGAGGTCGTGGGCCAGGACAATGGTATTGCGCACGATGGTCACGCTGTGTGCCGTACCGGGCAGGCCTGCGACGAAGGAGCGATCGATCTTGAGACGATCGGCGGTGATCTGCTGCAGACGTATCAGACTGGAATGGCCGGTGCCGAAATCGTCGATGGACAGGCGCAGACCGTGCTGGCGCAACCAGGAAATGCTGCGGCGGGCCCGTGCCGGCAGCGCCATGGTGACGGTTTCGGTGATCTCCAGCTCCAGCGCACCGCTGCCCAGCCCGTGCTCACGCATCGCCGTGCACAGCCCGCGCAACAGGCCCCGCTCATACAGCTGGCGCGGCGAGATATTCACCGCCAGCACGAAGTCCGGCGCCAGTGCGCGCCACTGCGCCGCCAGCTTGCAGGCCGCGGCATTGACCCAGTTGCCGATACTGCAGATCTGGCCGATCTCCTCGGCGAGGGGAATGAAAAGATCCGGTGCCACCAGGCGCCCCTCATCGCTCCAGCGCAGCAACACTTCGCCGCCGACAATGCGGCCGCTGGCCAGCTCCACCACCGGCTGTATCACCAGGTGCAGATCGTTGCGCGCCAGCGCACCGCGCAGGCGCGTCTCGAGCAGCAGTTTGTCCTGCACGAAACGATCGCCGCCCGGCGCATACACCGCTGTCTCGACCCCCGCCTGTTTGGCCTGATACATGGCCTGGTCGGCATGCCGCAGCAGGGTGTCCGCATCGCCGCCATGCTCGGGCAGGCAGCTGATGCCGATACTGGCACCGATGTACAGCTCCTGTCCCTCGAGGCTGAAGGGCTGCGCCAGCGCCGCGTGCATCTTGCCGGCAATGCTGAAGGCCGTCAGGCACACCGCACCGCCTGCTCCCTCGCCCCCCTCGGCGCTGCACACCGCGATGAATTCGTCACCGCCCTGGCGGGCCAGCAGGTCGCCTTCGCGCAGCACGTCGTGCAAACGCTCCGCCACCTGTATCAGCAAGGCGTCGCCGATGTGATGGCCGAGCGAGTCGTTGACCTGCTTGAAGCGGTTGAGATCCAGAAACAGAACCGCCATCGGCAGCGGATGGCGGCGGCCGCGGGCGATCAGAAGGCGCAGATGCTGGAGCAGGAAGCTGCGGTTGGCCAGGCCGGTGAGACTGTCGTGATAGGCCAGATGATGAATGCGCTGCTCGTCGTCCTTGCGCCGGCGGATGTCGGCAAAGGCCACCACTGCCCCGGTCAGCTCACCGTTCTCACGCAAGGGCGTGGCGTGGCACTCCACCGGGAAACAGGTGCCGTCACGATGCGTGAAGGCCTCCTCGCCGTGGTAGGCCACGCCATCCCGGAAGGCGCCCAGCAACATGCACTCGCTGCGCGGCAAGGGTGCGCCGTCGGCGCGGCGGCCATGAAATGCATCGTGGGCATTGCGCCCGAGCAACTCGTCCTCGCGCCAGCCCAGCAACTGTTCGGCCGCCGGATTGAGGAAGCGCAGAAAGCCTTCGCCATCGACGCAATACAGCCCTTCACCCAGGGCGGCGAGGATGGTGTGCTGGTAGTCGTGGGAGCGGCGCAAGGCCTCTTTGGTGCGATGCTGCTCGGTCACGTCGCTGTAGATGCCGACATAATGCAGCAAGTCCCCCGCCGCATCGCGTACCGCGGCAATGGACAGACGCAATAGCGCCAGTTCACCGTCGCCACGCCGGTTCCAGACCTCGCCGCACCATTGCCCTTGCTGCGTGATCGCCTGCCACATGGCCTGATAAAACGCCGCATCGTGGCAGCCGGACTTGAACAGGCGCACGTTGCGGTACATCAGCGTGCGCCCCGGATAGGCCAGCATCCGTCCCAGCGCGGGATTCACCGCCTGGATGATGCCGCGCGCATCGGTGACGAGTATGCCGTCCAGCGCATGTTCGAACACGCTGTCGGCCAGCCGCTGATAATGATCATGCTGCTGCCACGTATCGACCAGGCCATTGATGGAGCCGGCCAGCGCCGCCATCTCGCCGCCCCCCGGGGCCTCGGCCCGCACCTGCGCATCCGGCGTGTGCTGCAACAGCTGGATCATTCGCGTCAGACTGAGCAGGGGCCGGGCATGGGAGCGCAGCAACCCGAAACCGTAGAGCGACAGTGCCAGCAATGCGGCCAGGCCGGCGCAGACGACGACAAAGCCGCGCAGCCATGCCATCAACAGCAACTGCTGGGTTTCGGCAGCGAGCCACTGGCCGAACTGCCGTTCGATCACCACCAGCGCGGCATAGCGTGCGGCCGTGGCGCGCGGCAAGGAGGCTGCAGTGGCCTCCTCCGCGAGCAGCGCGCAGGCATGCGTCTGCACCTGCGGTGCGCCATGGCCGAGGGAGGCGGCGGCCAGGGCGAGGTGGGGCGGCAGATCCCGCAGCAGGCGTCCCTGCAGCTGCTCGTCCAGACGCACGGCGAGATTGCACAGTTCGAATACGGTCGCGCCACCGTCCGCCGCCCCGGCTGCGAGCCGCGCGGCGAGGTGCCGCTCCTGCGCCGCATAATCCAGCACCTGCAGCAGGTCGAGCCAGGCCACCACTGGCAGGACGAGCGGCGCAGGCAGCGCCACGGCAGCCGCCTCCGCCCTCGCCTGCAGCAGCAGCGCCGTGGCCGGTGGCCGGAGCGGCGCGGCGGTACGCTGCACTGCGGGGATGATGCCGGGCGGTGGCTGCACCTGCCGCGCGGGAAGGCCGCCGTAGGCGGGCGGCGCGGCACGGCCATCGGCCGGCCCGCGGCTAGCGGCATGCTGCTGCGCATGCAATGCCTGCAATTGCGTGGATATCAGGCGCAGGCCGTGCAGCAACGCCTCGGCATCGCGCACTTCGCGCAGGCGCGTGCCGGCATCCCACAGCACCAGGCCGGCCGGAATGGCCAGCAGTGCCGTGAGCGCCAGCGCAAACAGCAGAAAGATACGGAACAGACGCATAGACGGACGCGCCGCAACGGCGCATCACCTTACTGCATGCTGGTTGCCCGCATCGCCGCGTAGAGGCGGATCAACGCGAGCTGCACCTCACCGGATTTGTGGCGCACCTTCTTCAACGCCACCTCGGCATCGGCGATGGTGCCGTTGTCCACATCATTCAGCACGGCACCCACCGCGATATGGAAATCGGCATGCACCCGGCGCAGCTCGGCATATTCCGAGGTCTGGCCAAACTCCTGGCGGGCCGCACCGTGGATCCACTTGCCCAGCGTGCACAGATGGTCGGCAGCGACCTCTGACACCTCATAGTGCGCAGCGTCCTGACCCTTGAGATGATTTTCCACGCGCCGGGTCCAGGCGATGTGCGCATCCAGCGCGTCCTTCATGTTCAGACCACGAAAGTGCTCCTCGCCGGGGATGAACTGCATCGGCTGGAGCGCGATGGCATCGGCCACATCACCACCGCCCTGCGTTACACTCCGTAACCAAGATAAGATACTCATGCCGTCTCTCCCCTGCTGTTGTTATCATCGTTTTCATAGTGTTATCACCCCCTGCTGGAAGGCCAGGCGCACCAGCTGCACCGGTGAACGGATCTGCAGCTTGTGCATGATGCGGGTGTGGTGGACGCCGGCTGTTTTCGGACTGATCGACAACATACCAGCAATATCGTTGACCGAATACCCTTCAGCCAATAAGCGGAATACTTCGAATTCGCGCGGCGTGAGCGTCATCAGCCGTGCCGACGACGCGGTGCCCGCCGCCGTGCTCACCTGGCCGATCAGGGCCGGGTCAAAATATGTCCCCCCTGTCGCCACACGCCGAACCGCCGCGACGATCTGCTCCGCGGCAGCACACTTGCTCAAATAGCCGGACACCCCCATGCCCAGCGCCTGACGCAACAGGGCCTCGCTGTCGGACGTGCTGAATGCCAGGATCCTGGCCGCTGCATCGCGGCGGCGGATGCGGCGTACCGCCTCGTGCCCGCCGATGCCCGACATGCGCAGATCCATCAATACCGCGTCGGGCTGATGCACATTGTAAAGACGGTATGTCTCTTCGCCCGTGGCGGCCTCCGCCACGACACCGATATTGTTGGTTTCCAGCAGGCGCCGCATGCCGATACGCGTCACCGGATGATCGTCCGCTACCAGAACGGAAATTTTTTCACTGCTCATCACTACCCATTTCACGATACAACGCAACGGCACACGCCGCCGACCCTACGGCAAGATGCCTGTTGAAAGTAAAGAGTGAAATAAGCAGATGGCGTATTTTTATCGCCACCATCAAGGCAGGCTGATGTTTAGATTTGGAACAAATCAAAGCGCCGAGCAGGCCTGTAATCAAAATGACTACAAACAACGACGGCGGTGCAGCCGCCTCACCTAGGGCATGATCACGCCATGGCGCAGCGCGAGCCTGACCAGCTGTACCGAGGTAGTGACCTCGAGCTTGTGCATGATGCGCGTGTGGTGCACACCGGCGGTCTTCGGACTAATCGACAGCAGGTGGGCGATGTCGTTGACGGAGTGGCCCTCGGCGAGCAGGCGGAACACCTCGAATTCGCGCGGCGTCAGCCGCTCCAGCAGGCTGTTGCGACCGCTGCTGACGGCGCGGCCCACCAGATCGGGATCGATGTACATCTGGCCCTGCTCCACCGCCTGCACCGCCTCCAGCAGGACCGACGGTGCCGATTGCTTGGTCAGATAGCCGAGCACCCCGGCCTGCAGCGCGCGCGACAGCATCGCCTCGTTATCGTGAATGCTGAACACCAGAATGCGGGCATCACCGTCACGAGCCAGCAGGCGACGCACGGTCTCCAGCCCGCCGATGCCGGGCATCGACAGGTCGAGCACCACCACCGCGGGCCGCAGCTCCTGGTACAGCTGCACGGCCTCTTCACCACTGCCCGCCTCCGCCACCGCCGCCTCCGGGTTGACCTCGAGCAGACGGCGAAAACCGGCACGCACCACCGGATGATCGTCCACCAGCAGCACCCGCGTCCGTTCATGTTGCATGTCGCACCTCCCCCACCGTCAAGGGCAGCACGACGCCGATGGTCGTGCCGGTACCTGCGGCCGTGGTGATCTGAAACCGGCCGCCCACCGCCAGGGCGCGCTCACGCATGCCGATCAGGCCATAGCCGCGCTCGTTGGCCGCCTTGGCGATGCCACGGCCATCATCGCGCACACACAGTTCGAGTGCCGCATCCACCACTGCCAGGGTCAGGGAGACACGGTTCGCCTGCGCATGCTTGGCTATGTTGGTCAGCGCCTCCTGCACGATACGATAGACCACCAGCTCCACCGCCGGCGGCACCTTTGGCAACGGCTCCAGCACCACCTCCAGCACCAACTCGGGGTGATGGCTGCGCCACTGCCGCACCAGCTCGGTGAGCGCCGCCACCAGGCCGAGATCATCCAGCAGCGAGGGCCGCAGGCGGTGCATCATCCCGCGCACCACGCCGTATACCTGCCCGACGACGGCACTGATGGAGCCGGCGCATTCGCTGATGGTGGGGCTGCGCTCGCGGTTGAGCTGCAACACGCACTCGGCCTCGGCGCGGATCGCGGTGAGCGACTGGCCCAGTTCATCGTGCAGTTCGCGCGCCAGATTGGCCCGTTCCTCCTCCTGGATCGCCAGCGCCATGCGCGCCAGATGGCGGTTTTCCTCCAGCAGGCGCGTCGTCTCCTGCTCCGCGCGCTTGCGCGCCGTGATGTCCTCGCCCACCGACTGAAATTCGCGAATCGTGCCGTCCTCCTCGAACAGCGCCCGATCCACCCAGCGCTCCCAATGCTGCGTGCCATCGGCCTGCGGCACCGGAAACTCCATCACCACCACCGGCTGCGCACGATACAGCGCGGCATCCAGGCGGCTGGCGCCGGGATGGAACAGGGGGAAGCCGCCCTGCTGCAACAGCTCGGCACGCGATACCTGGAAATGGCGGCAATAGGCCTCGTTGACATAGCTGATGCGTCCGTCCGGATACCAGCGGCAGATCATCTCCGGGATGTCTTCCAGAATGGTGTGATAGAACTGCTCGCGCCGCTGCAAATCCTGCTCGCTGGCACGGCACTGGGCCAGCTCGGCGGCCAGACGGTGCTGCGCCGCCGCCTCCGCCCGGCGTTCCGCGCGTGCCTGCGCACCACACCAGACCAGCACGGCGGCGCTGGCCAGCAGCCCGCCCACGGCGGCCAGCACCAGCGGGGCGTCGAATGCCACCCGGCTGCCCAGCCAGCCGGCGAGCACGCCGGACGTCGCTGCGGTCAGCAGGGCCAGCGGCGCCGGCCAGCCGGCGCGTACTGCCTCGGTGTGCCTCGGTGGCTGCATGGCTCATACCTGCAAGCTGAGAAAGTGGCGGTGTAGGCGGCGCCTCTCCGCGCCGGCGCCTGCCGTGTCAGGCCAGGGTCGGGCCCGGCCGGCCGATGAAGTATCCCTGCACATAATCGATGCCGGCATCATGCACATGCGCCATCACCTCGGCGTCCTCGACAAACTCGGCGATGGTGCGAATGCCAAGGTCATGCGCCATGGCGGCCATGTGCCGCACGAACACCTGATCGCGCTCGTCATGCATCAGGTTGATGACAAAGTCGCCATCGATCTTCACGTAGTCGATGGGGAAGTGCTTCAGATAATGGAACGAGGAAAAACCGGAGCCGAAATCATCGATGGCGAACTGGAAGCCGTGCGCCTTCAACTCGGTGACGAAGGTCTGCAGCAGGGCCAGATTGCGCACCGTCTCGCGCTCGGTCAGCTCGAACACCACCTGTTCCGGACTGATGCCGCAGCGGCCAATCAACAGTTCCACCGTCGGCACGAACTCCGCCAGAATCAGCGCCTTGGGCGACAGGTTAACGAACAGCTTGCCCTGATAGCCGGTGCGGCGCACCGCCTCGAAGGCATGCTCCATCACCTGGTAATCCAGCTTGTGCACCACGCCCATGCGCTCGGCCACATCGATGTAGTCGCCCGCCACCGTCACCTCGCCGGCCTCCCCCTGCATGCGGCTCAATACCTCGTAGGCAAACGGGGCGCCGTCGGCGGTGGTGACGATAGGCTGGAAATACGGGATGAAGCGCCGCTCCTCCAGTGCCGCCAGAATGGAAAAACTCTGCGCGCCGATGCCGCGATAGATCTCCGCCACGTCATCGCCGCCGGCCAGCAGCACCCGGTTCTTGCCTTCGTGCTTGGCGCGATACATCAGATTGTCGGCGATGAGGAACAGGTCGCGCGCCACCTCGGCATGATCCGGACACAGGGCGATGCCGATGGAGATGGTGACCCGCACCGCCTTGCCGTCCGGTGCCATCAGACTGAGCTGCGCGGTGTCTTCCACCAGACGCTGCGCCGCCGTCCAGGCCTGGTTCTCCGGCGCATCGGTGAGCAGCACCACAAATTCATCGCCGCCATAGCGGGCCACCACGTCGCCGTGGCGGAATACCTGCTTCAGCAGGGCGGCGAAGGACTGCAGGAAGGCATCACCGAAGGCATGGCCATAGGTGTCGTTGATGCCCTTGAAATTGTCCATGTCGATCATCAGCAGACCGATACGATCGCCCTTGCGTTTGGCGCGGTCCATTTCATATTCCAGCAACTCCCAGAAGGCGCGCTGGTTATACAGGTGGGTGAGCGGGTCGCGCGTGGCGTAGTACTCCAGCTCCTTGGTGTACTTGTAGATGGCCTTCACCGAACCGACCACGTTGAGCAGGGTGGAGAGGATGCTTTCCATCACCAGCAGGCGCATCGGGTCCTTGCCCAGGCCGGCCTGCACGCCGATACCGACGATGCCGCCGATCTTCGGGGTGTCCACGAACAGGCTCTTGCTCTGCAACTCGATGTCGGCCTCGGACAGGCCGGGCATGTCGCGGCTGTTGTCGGCCACATTGTGATTGACCTCGACGGTCGCCATCCCCTTGAAGTAGGGGTGGCGCTGCAGCACCGCGCGCACGCTGCGCTCCAGCACCTGGGTCATGTGCGGCGACGGCCGGTTGCGCCAGAAGATCTCCAGATCGAACACCTCCTCCTCGACCTTGAATACCGAGAACAGCACGTAGGCCTCCATCACCTTGTTGATCTCCAGCAACAGGTGATTGACGTATTCGCGCCAGTCGCGCACCACCTCGGAGGTGATGATGAAGCGCTCCAGCAGGCGGATCTCGAACTCCAGCAGGTCCTTGTCGACGGCAAACTCGCGCAGCCGCGCCACCAGGCCGCGCACCTCGGCCAGGATGTCATCCAGCTCGCGGAATCCGACCTGGGAGTCGTCCATGGCGAAATGCGCCAGGTCCGCCACCTTGTTGACCTGCCCGACCCGGCCGCGCAGCTGGCGCACCGCGTCATCGATGCGGCCGTGGATGAACATCGCGACCAGGAAGGCGCCGGCCAGCATCACCGGCACCACCAGCCACAGCGCCGCCATGAAGCCGGCGCGCGCACGCTCCAGCACCGGACGCAGATCCTGGCGCAGATCGATCACGCCGAGGGTATCGCCTACCGCGGCATTGCCATGGCAGCCGAGACATTCCTGGCGGGCGCGCAGCGGATAGACATGGCGCAGACCGCTGTCATCCTCGTGCACCACGTTGCGGCCATCACTGAAGGCCTGGCTGATGGCGGCATCGGCCTGCGGCTGCGTGATGGGGCCATACAGCGCCTCGACCAGCTCGCCGCGGTAGATCTCCAGGCTATAGGGGGTATCGGCAAAGCGTCCGCGCATGGCGGCAAGAAATTCTTCCAGCTCGCTGCGGGTCCAGCCCTTGCGCATCACCTGGAACATGGCATCGAAGGTCTGGCCCGCCAGCACGCCGGATACCTCGCGGGCATCCTCGCGCACCGTGCGGTCATAGAGCGAGGCCACCACGGCGTAGGCGCCGCCAAACAGCAGCAGAGAGCCGGCCAGGGCGGCAAGCAACATAAAACCCTTGATGGTTCGAAAGCGATGCCACATGGCGCTGGCCTTGATTATTTTTATGGGAACACGGCGCCAGGATGACAAATCACAACTCCTGTCCACCTTTTGCCGCCACTATCACACGCCCATCGAAGGACTCGATATTGGGATCTTCCTTATCACCAAGAGTAGTCCAGTAAAGCGGTAAAGTAAGCGACCAGTACGGCAGTGCGGCCGCCGGACGCCGCTCGGCCATGTCCGGCCTGCCGGCTATTTGTCGCTGACTCCCGCCTCGGCAAAGGTCGCCATCTCGTCATGCAGACGACAGGCCATCTGCAACAGGGGCAGGGCCGTCGCCGCACCGCTGCCCTCTCCCAGGCGCAGCCCCAGACTGAGCAGCGGATAGGCCTCCAGCGCCGCCAGCAGGCGGCCATGGCCGCGCTCGGCAGAGTGATGGGAAAACAGCAGCCAGGGACGCACGGAAGGATTGATCTGCACGGCCATCAGGGCCGCGGCGGTGGTGATGAAGCCATCCACCAGCACCGGCACGCCGGCCTGGGCAGCGGCGATGTAGGCACCGGTCAGGGCCGCAATCTCGAAGCCGCCGACGCAGCGCAGGATGTCCAGCGGATCTTCCAGCTCTTCACGGTGGCGGGCCAGCGCCCGCCGCACCACCTCGGCCTTGTGGCCGATGGCGGCCGCATCGAGCCCGGTGCCGGCGCCGGCCACCAGGGCCGGGTCGAGATGCAGCACGGCACACGCCACGGCCGTGGCCACCGTGGTGTTGGCGATGCCCATCTCGCCGCCGATGAACAGGTCCACCCCTTCATGCAGCGCACGCTCGATGGCCTCGCGGCCCGCGGCCAGCGCCTCGCGCAGTTGTTCCGCGCTCATCGCCGCCTGGCGGCAGAAATTGGCGCTGCCGCTGGCGACGCGCCGGCTCACCACCCCCGGCAGTGCCTCCAGCGTACCGGCGGCGCCCACATCCACCACCTCGAGGGTTGCCCCCAGCGCCCGCGCCAGCACGCTGATGGCGGCACCGCCACGGGAAAAATTGCGGATCATTTCCACCGTCACGGCCTGCGGAAATGCCGACACGCCCTCGGCGGCCACGCCATGATCGGCCGCGAAGACGACGATGCGGATCCGCTCCAGCCGCGGGCGCACGCGCCGCTGCAGGCCGGCCAGCTCGACGGCAAGCTCCTCCAGTCGCCCCAATGCGCCGGGCGGCTTGGTCAACACTCCCTGCCGCGCCTGGGCGGCGGCAATGGCGGATTCATCGGGGGCACAGACCGGCTGGCGCAGCCATGCATCGAGCATTACGGAGTCCTTGTACGGTGGGCAGAGGAGGCCGGCATTTTCACCTGCTCAGGCATAAATGGCCAGATTTTGCGCGCACAAAAACCGCGTGCTGCACGGCTGCGCAACGCGAAGTGATTAATATCACGCAAGCGCCCGCGGCGGGCAGGCGAGGGTGCGCGAAGATGCGCCTATTTCAGCGCCAGAGGCAGGCCGGCAACCACCAGGGTCACGTGATCGCACAGGCTGGCGAGCTGCTGATGCAGACGGCCGGCCTCGTCGCGAAAGCGACGGGCCAGAGGATTGTCGGGCACGATGCCCCAGCCGACTTCATTGCTCACCAGCAGCAGCTGGCCCGGCAGCTGCGGCACAACGGCATACAGGGCAGCGAGTTCCTGCTGCATGCGCGCGTCATCCACGGCGAGCAGATTGCTGAGCCAGAGGGTGAGGCAATCGACCAGCAGGCAGCCGTCGGCGACGGCATGCGTACGCAGCACCTGCGCCAGCGCCAGCGGCTCCTCCACCAGCGCCCACGCCGCCGGACGTTGCGTGCGGTGATGCGCGATGCGCTCCTGCATCTCGGCATCGGCCGCCACGGCGGTCGCGATGTAGGTCACGGCGCCGCCCGCTGCCAGCGCCAGCCGCTCGGCGTGGCGGCTCTTGCCGGACCTCGCACCGCCCAGGATCAGCTGGCGCACAGGCATGGCATGTTGCCTCGCTTCGGTCCGCGGCAATTCATCTACTCCCGTCCCGCCGCCGGGGCATCCACCAGGCGCAGCTCGATGGCGTCTTCGCGCCGGCTGCCGGGCAACAGGTCGATGCGCTGCGATGACAGGCCCAGCGCCACCAGCCAGGCCTGCAGCTCGCGCACCCACAGGCTGCCTTCATCGCCGCCCGGGTAATGCAGTTCCACGCGCTGTCCGTCCTGCAGCTGTGTCATCACCTGCGCCAGGGCCGGATATTGCAACAGGGTGGTGCCGGTGCGCGGCTGCGCCCACTCCACCGCCGTCACAAACAGCGGCTCGGCCGCAGCCGCCTGCAGGTGCCACACCGCGGCGGCCAGCAACAACACTCGCATCATCATCACGCTCCACCTCATTCCAGCTGTCACGACGCATCACCCGCCGCGGCGGCGCCAGGCGCCGCCACCGGGTCGGCCATCTTCTCGATCAGCGGCTGATCCCACGGTCCGGTGACGTGATATTCGCTGCGCGCCGCCTCATCGACATTTTTCTTCAGCAGACGCTGGAACAGCAACATCACCGCCCCCACCTGCGGGCCGAAGGCCAGCGTCCCGACCACCGGCGCCGTGCCTGACAGATTGGGCACCACCGTCACGGTCTGATCATAATCGCGCGCCACCAGGCCGGTACGCCCCTCCACCCGCACGGTGGCCGAGGTGGACTCCAATACCAGGTTGGAGGTGAAGGCATCGCCGGCGCGCAGACTGATGTCGCCGCGGATGCTGCTGAAGGCCAGCCCTTTCTGGAACAAATCGCGAAAATCCAGGATCAGGCGCCGCGGCAGGGCCTGCAGACTGAGCAGGCCGAGCAGGCGGCCGGCGCCCGGCTCCACCTCGTCCATCAGACCGTCATCGATATTCACCGCGATGGTCCCGTTCAGCGTGGCGAGATCAAACGCCTGCAACGGCCCGGGCCAGTTCAGCTCCGCCTGGCTGCTGGCCTTGCCGCGGGTAATCACGCTGGCCACGCCGAGGTGCTGCAGCATCTCACCCACGTCCGGCGACTCCAGCAGCAGCTTCATCTCGCTGTATGAACGCGGGCGCAGCTGCCAGCGCCCCTGTCCACTCAACTGCAAGGACGGCGCCGTCAGCTTCAGATCGTTCAGCTGCATCGCCTCCGCGCTGCTGTGCAGACTGAACGCCAGCTGCTGCAGCGACAGCGCGCCGTAGCCGAAGCGCGCGATCGCCACCTCCATCGACGGCAGTGCATGCCACGCACTGTCGGTGGCCGCGGCATCGCCGTCATCCGCCGCCAGCTGCAGTTCATCCATCGCCAGCCGCAGCGGCAGGTGCATGCCCGGCGCCTCGCCCCCGCCGCCGCGCAAGGCATCGCGCCACTGCGCCAGACTCAGATCGCGCAGGCTGCCGCTGACATGCAGTTCATCCCGCTCCGGCAGGCTGGCCGTACCGCTGCCGAAATGTACCGCACCGCGACGCCAGCCACGCGCCGGGTCCAGCAGCAGGTGCAGATGCACGTCGTCGCCATAGGCGAGCTGCAACTGGCCGCGCAGGGGGCCGGAGAAATGGTGCGTCAGCTCCAGCGCCCGCGCCTGCTCCTGCAGCTTGCGCAGGGGATGCGGCAGCGCCACCGCGACGCCCGTCAGATCGGAGCGGAGCCAGAGCCGGGTGCCCTCGCTGCCGCCGCCTTGCGGGATGGTGAGCAGGCCCTGCCAGGCGCTCCCGCCGCGCAGCGCCGCCAGCAGGGGCGAGGCATGCAGGCGCGGCAGCGCGGCGGCCTGAAATTCGCCCCGGCCGGCGATCACGGTGCGCACCGCGGCCCCTGCGCCCTCGCCATAGATCGCGATGCTGGCCGGACCATCCAGCAACCGCGCCGTCAGCCGCTCGGCGCGCAGCCCGCTGTCGGTAAACTCCAGGCGGCCGGCAATCGCCTCGATGGGCAGGACATCCTCTACCCACAGCCGGTTGTCCTGCAGGGTCACCGCGCCGCTCAGCCAGAAGGGCCGCGACTGCTCCACCGCCGCGGTCAACGGCAGGCCGAACTCCAGCGCCAGCTCGCTCTCGCCCTCCAGACGCAGGCCGGCGACATACTCGCCCAGGCGCTGCTGCAGCGGCGTATCGCGCAGCAGCCTGAGGGCATCATCGCCCTGCAGTCGCGCGGTGCCCTGCACCGTCAGCAGCGGCCGGTGCAAATCATCGATCGCCACCCGCGCGCCGTGAATGCGGCTGCCGTACATGCGGCCGCTGTCCGCGGCGATCGCCAGGCCGCGATTGAGGAAGATGACGCGGGCATCCACCTGCCGCAGGCTGGGCCAGCCGGTCTGCAGAAACAGTTCGACCTCGCGGGCATGGAAGTCGACCTCGAAGCGGCCCTCGGCCTGATCGAAGGGAAAGGCGGCCAGCGGCCCGTGGAACAGGACGCCGCCCTGGGTGACGGTGCCGGCGCGGAACGCCTGGTCGAGCCAGCCCAGGGCCTCCTCCCCCATGATGCCCGCCGGCAGATAGTGCGGCACCGTGATGGCGTGGCCGTTGCGGAAACTGCCGCGCAGATCGAGATAGGGCGACGCATCGGGCGGCAGCGCCAGCGTCGCCGCCAGCGTCAACTGTATGTCGGCATTGGCCAGCTGCAGCTCGTCGATGGTGACGCGCCAGCCATGGTGATCGTGCTGCAGCCCGAGCGCGCCCTGCATCTGCGCCAGGCGCAGCGGCGCGCGGAACAGATGCGGCAACTCCAGCGTGCCCTCACGGCCGTCGAGCGTGATCTGCCCCCGCGCGTCCTGCCACACCCAGTGTCCGCTCAGCCCGGAGACGCCGGGCAGCTGCTGCCAGGGCGCCCAGGCCGCCTGTTCCAGCCGCCCCTGTACATGGCGCAGGCCGCCGTCCGCCGCCAGCTGGGCGCGCACATCCCGCAACCGTCCGCGCGGCTGCAGGGTGGCCAGGGCCGCGCGCTGCGCGGCATCGAGCTGCGGCAGCAGCGGCGCCACCAGCGCCAGGTCCTCCAGCCGCAACGCCCCCAGCTGCAGGTCCCAGCCGCTGTCGGTGTGGTGCAGCCGCGCCTGCACCGTATCCGCCGTATCGCCGACCTTGCGCCACAGGCGCAGCTCATCCAGCCGCAGCTCCCAGCCGTCGGCATGGCGTTGCCACGCCGCCGCCAGCGCCGCCCGCGGCAGCGCCAGACTGCCGTGGGGCGCGCGCAGTGCCAGCGCCTCCACCTCCACCGCGCCCTCGGCCCGCACCAGGCGGCCGGCGTCCCATGCCCCCCACAGCCGCAGATCGAACACGCCGTGCTGCAGGGTAATGCCGGCCACCGCCGCCCACTCCTCCAGCCACGGCGCCGGCCGCAGGCCGTGGCCCTGCAGATGGCCGCGCCCGCGCCACGCGCCCGGCGCCAGCACGTCACCCTCCAGATCGAGGGCCAGGCGCAGATCGCGCCCCGCCCCCGGCGGCAGCGCGATATCCACATTCAGCTGGTGGCGTTCGCCGCGATTCTGCAGCTCGATGGCGACCCGTGCGAAGTCCAGGCTGCGCCCGGTCTTCAGATCACGCCAGTGCAGACGGCTGTCCCGCAAGGCCAGGTGCTCTTGCGCCAGCAGCCAGCGCCCGATCCCCTCCGCGGCGCCGGCATCGTCCCCCTGGCCGGCCAGCCCCTGCACCTTCAGGCGCCCATCGGCCTGACGCAGGATGGTCAGATCGGCGCCAACCACCGCCAGCGAGCTCATCACCGGCTGCAAACGGCGCAGGCTGCTCAGCGGATCAAAACCGATCTCCACCTCACGAAACTGCGCCACCGTGAATTCGTCGCTGGTGCTGCGCAGCTCCAGCCCCTCCAGCACGACCACCAGGGACAGGCCGCGCAGGCGCGAGCTGAGGGTACTGATGCGCACCGGCTGGCCCAGGGCCGCGCTGGCCTGGATCTCCACCTGGGTGCGATAGCCCTGCAAACCCGGCAGCAGCAGACGCGTCAGGCTGAGCAGCACCGCCACCAGAATCACCAGCCCCGCCGTGGCGAACCACAGCGCACGGCGCAGGCGGCGAAACAGGCTGGGTTTTTCCATGCAATATGTTCCCGGCGGGAATCAGTGGTGTGTCACTTGGAGCAAACTAGCAGAAGATAAGTTGCGCGTCCCGCGCCGTCTTCGCGGGTTTTCTTGTAACTTGCAACTTGTCACTTGCGACTGGTTTTACAGCAACACCACGTCGTACTGCTCCTGGGTGTACAGGGTCTCCACCTGGAACTGGATCGGCTTGCCGATGAACTCCTCCAGCTCGGCCACCGCGGTGGACTCCTCGTCCAGCAGGCGATCGACCACCTCCTGCGAGGCCAGCACCAGCAGCTGCTGCGCATCGAACTGGCGCGCCTCGCGCATGATCTCGCGGAAGATCTCGAAGCACACGGTCTCGGCGGTCTTCAGCGTGCCGCGGCCGTTGCAGGTGGGACAGGTGGAGCACAGCACATGCTCCAGACTCTCGCGCGTGCGCTTGCGCGTCATCTCCACCAGGCCCAGCGCCGATACCTCGGAGATGTGGGTGCGCGCGTGGTCGCGCTCCAGCGCCTTCTCCAGGCTGCGCAGCACCTGGCGGCGGTGCTCTGCGTCCACCATGTCGATGAAGTCGAGGATGATGATGCCGCCCAGGTTGCGCAGGCGCAGCTGGCGCGCGATGGCCTGGCTCGCCTCCAGGTTGGTCTTGAAGATGGTCTCTTCCAGATTGCGGTGGCCGACGAAGGCGCCGGTGTTGACGTCGATGGTGGTCATCGCCTCGGTCTGATCGATGATCAGGTAGCCGCCGGACTTGAGCGTCACCTTGCGCTCGAGGGCGCGCTGGATCTCGTCCTCGATGGCATACAGATCGAAGATCGGCCGCTCGCCGGCATAGTGCTCGATGCGCGGCACCAGCTCGGGGATGAACTTCTCGGCGAAGCGCAGCACCTTGCGGAAGGTCTCGCGCGAATCGATGCGCACCTTCTCCACCTCGGCGCCGACCACATCGCGCATGGTGCGCATCACCAGCGGCAGGTCCTCGTGGATCAGCGTGCCGCTGCGCTCGCTGCCGACGCGGGCGCCGATCTCGCCCCACAGCTTGTGCAGAAAGGCGATGTCGGCGCGCAGCGCCTCGTCGTCCGCCTCTTCCGCCGCGGTGCGCACGATGAAGCCGCCGGGGCCGAACTCCGCCGCCAGCGTCGTAATGCGCTCCTTGAGCCGCTGCCGCTCGCCCTCGTTCTCGATGCGCTGCGACACGCCGATGTGGCTGGACTGCGGCATGAACACCAGGAAGCGGGCCGGAATGGTGATGTGGGTGGTGAGGCGCGCCCCCTTGGTGCCGAGCGGGTCCTTCACCACCTGCACCAGCAACTCCTGTCCCTCGCGCAGCAGCTCATCGATCTGGCGCTGCGGCGGGCGCTCGCCGTCGTCCGCCTCGCCCTTGAGGCAGCGCTCGCGCTCGTCGCTGCCGTTGTCGGGACAGAGGATGTCGGAGGCATGCAGGAAGGCGGTGCGCTCCAGACCGGCATCGATGAAGGCCGCCTGCATGCCGGGCAGCACGCGGCGCACCGTGCCCTTGTAGATGTTGCCGACCAGGCCGCGCTTGCGCGCGCGCTCGATCTGCACCTCCTGCAGCACGCCGTTCTCGACAAAGGCGACACGCGTCTCGTGCGGCGTGACGTTGACCAGGATTTCGCCGCTCATCGCCGGCGTCAGGGGGGCATTCATGGACATGATCAGGGTTGTTCCAAAATTGAAATCTCGCAACCGCGCAGCAGTGCAGCGGTCTCAAACAGCGGCAGGCCCATCACGCCGGAGTAGCTGCCCTCCAGCCGCTCGATGAACACCGCGCCCAGCCCCTGCACCGCGTAGCCGCCGGCCTTGTCGGCGGGCTCGCCGCTGTCCCAGTAGGCCGCCTGTTCCGCGGCAGTGATGGCGCGAAAGCTCACCGCGCTCACCGACAGCTGCGTATGCGCCACGCCGGTGCCATCCACCAGCGCCACGCCGGTATACACATGATGGGTGCGCCCGGACAGCCGCGCCAGCATCGCCAGGCCGTCGGCGCGGTCGCGCGGCTTGCCCAGGATCGCGCCGTCGATCACCACCGCAGTATCGGCACCGAGCACCGGCCAGTCGCGGCAGATCGCATGTCCGGCCTGCGCCTTGGCCAGGGCCAGGCGCACCACGTACAGCTCCGGCGCCTCGCCCGCGTGCAGGGCCTCGTCGACCTGCACCTCCACCACCTGATGGGCCACGCCGATCTGCTCCAGCAGCTCGCGCCGCCGCGGCGAGGCGGAGGCCAGATAAATCGCGGGCTGGGTGCTGCGTGCCGAGGACTGAGTGTTCGCTGCGTTCATTGTCGTACCAATCGGAGATTCCTTCTCAGTCCTCAGTCCTCAGTCCTAACGATGATACGGATGCCCCTGCGTAATGCTCCACGCCCGATAGACCTGCTCGGCCAGCACGATGCGCACCAGCGGGTGCGGCAGGGTCAGCCGCGACAGCGACCACTGCACATCGGCCCGCGCGCGGCAGGTGTCGGCCAGGCCTTCCGGGCCGCCGACCAGCAGGGCCACATCGCGCCCCTGCTGGCGCCACTCGGTCAGCCGCTGGGCCAGGTCCGCGGTACTCCAGTCCCGGCCCCCCACCTCCAGCGCCACCACGTAGGCGCCCTTGGGCAGGGCGGCGAGCATCCTCTCGCCCTCCTCGCGCCGCGCCCGCTCCAGGTCGGCACCCTTGCTGCGCTTGCCCGGTGCGATCTCGTGCAGCTGCAGCGCGCAGTCGGCGGGCAGACGCTTGGCGTACTCGACATAGCCGGCCTCCACCCAGTCCGGCATGCGGTTACCCACGGCAATCAGGTGCAGGCGCATCGGTATTCAGTTCATCGAACCAGGAACATCAGACAGGATGCCATTTCAATCTTGTGCATCGTGTATTCATCCTGCTGGTCTTGTCGCGCCTCAGTGAAGATCGGCGCGCGCCGCCGCCGGCGCCTCGTCGCCCCACAGCTTTTCCAGGTTGTAGAAGTCGCGCTTTTCCGGGATGAAGATGTGCACGACCACCTCGCCCAGGTCGACCACCACCCATTCCCCCTCGCGCTCGCCTTCCACACCGAGCAACGTCAGCCCCTGTTCCCGCGCCTGGTCGATGACGTTTCGCGCCAGCGACTTCACCTGGCGATCGGAGCGGCCGCTGGCAATGACCATGTAGTCGGTGATGCTGGTCTTGCCGCGCACGTCCAGGGCGACGATGTCGACGCCCTTCACGTCCTCCAGCGCATGCACCACCAGCTGCTTCATCTGTTCTGCTTGCATCAATACCTTCCACTCATCTCAGTATCCTCATTCTGCCGCCGCGCGCGCGGCGTTGTACCAGCCCTGGGTGCGGATATGCTCCCACACCGCCTCGGGCAGCAGATAGCGCGGGCTGCGTCCCGCGCCGATCAGGGCGCGGATCGCCGTCGCCGAGATATCCAGCGGGGTGACCGCCGTCAGCAGGATATGGCCGGCCGGCTGCGCCGCCAGGTCCGCGGCGGCGGCGACGCGCCGCGCCGCCAGCAGCCCGGCCAGCGGCGCTGGCAGCGAGTCATCCAGCCTCCAGCCCGGCCGGTGCATGACCACCAGATGCGCCAGCGACAGCAGCTCCTGCCAGCGGTGCCACTGCGGCAGCCCCAGAAAGGCATCGCTGCCGAGCAGCAGGCACAGCGGGGTGGCGCCCAGTTCTGCCCGCAACTCCGCAAGGGTATCCACCATATAGGAGGGACCGGGCCGTTCCAGTTCGCGCCCATCCACGCGCAGTCCCGGCTGTCCCGCCACGGCCAGCTCCAGCATGGCGCGGCGGCCGGCGGCACTGGCAACGGGGGCGTGGCGGTGTGGCGGCTGGCCGCAGGGGACCAGGCGCACCTCGGCCAGGCCCAGGTTTTCCAGCATTTCCAGCGCGGCGCGCAGGTGGCCGAAGTGTACCGGATCGAAGGTGCCGCCCAAGATGCCCACCGGCCCCATCAGCGATACCTGCGCCGGGTATTTTCCAGTAATTCCTGGCGCGCCAGCGTCTTGGCCTCGGCATCCTCGCGCAGGGCCAGGGCCAGGTCGCGATACTCCCAGCGCCGGCTGCGCGGCCAGGCCAGCCAGCCCAGCAGGACCAGGCTGAGTCCAATCAACAGCGCCAGCACCACCACCCACCACGTCGGATTGTGCCACCAGGAGTCCTGCGGCAACGGTGCGGCAGTGCCGATTTCCACCCCCACCGCCCGCGGCGGCGGCGCTGCGGCCCGGACAGCCGGGGCCGCGGCGGGGGCGGGGTCGACCGCGCCGGCCGCATCCGGCGGCAGGGCCAGTACCTGCTCAGCCAGGCGCTGGGCCTGCTGCTCCAGCTCGCCGAGGCGCTGGCGCAACTCCTCGTTTTCCACTGCCACCGTCGTATTGAGCTCGCGCACCTCGGCCAGGCGCTGGGCCAGCTCCCCCGCCGGGGCCGTGGCCGCCGCCGGGGCGAGAATCTGCAGGGCGGGGGCAGGCCGCGCCGCCTCCGCCGCGGGCGCGGGCGTTGCCGCTGCCGGCGCCGGTTCCCGTTCCGCGGGATGCTGCAGGGCCTGTTGCTGCGCCAGCATCACCTTGCCGGCGGCGCCGCGCGACCGCGCCGCGATGGCCGCGGGTGCCGGCATGTACAGGGTGGTGCCCCAGCGCAGGCGGTTCATGTTGCCGCCGATAAAGGCATGGGGGTTGGCCTCGAACAGGGCCACCGTCATCTGCGGCGTGCCCACCCCGTCCGGCTTCAGGCGCTGGGCGATCTGGCTCAGCGTCTCGCCGCGCTGCACCGGACCATACGCGGTCACCGTGGCCACCGTGACCGGGGCCGCGGTCGGAGTCGGAGTCGGAGTCGGAGTTGGGGCTGCAGCCGGGGCCGGCGGCGCGGCGGATGTCGGGACGGCGGGTGGGGTGAACCGGTCCGGCAGGTCCAGCAGCATGGCGTACTGGCGCACCAGGCGTCCGCTGCGCCAGCGCACATCCAGCAACAGTTCCACGGCGGGCTCGCGCAGGGGTTCGCGGCTGGTGATGCGGAGCACCGGCTGACCAGCGCCGGCGGGAACCACCGCAAAGCTGAGCGGCGGCAGGCCGTCATGGTAGGGCAGGCCCAGGCGTTGATAGGCCGTGCGCGACGCCAGACCGGCGTGCACCTCGTCCGGCGTCTCGCCGCGATCGAGGTGCAGCACCAGCTCGGCATGGAGGGGCTGGTTGAGGGAGGAGTACAGGCGCAGCTCGTCGTCCAGACCCAGGCCATAGGCACTCCCGGCCGTCAGCAGCAAAAGCAGCATGACGACACGCGCGGCGCACATCCCTCGTCTGGGTGACAGCGACATCGAATCAGCGGCGGATATGGCCATCTCCAATGACGATGTACTTCTGCGAGGTCAGCCCCTCCAGCCCCACCGGGCCGCGGGCGTGGATCTTGTCGGTGGAGATGCCGATCTCCGCGCCGAGGCCGTATTCGAAGCCGTCGGCGAAGCGGGTGGAGGCATTCACCATCACCGAGCTGGAATCCACCTCGGCGAGGAAGCGGCGCGCCCGGGTGAGGTCCTCGGTGACGATGGCCTCGGTATGGCCGGAGCTGTGCCGGTAGATGTGCTCCATCGCCTCGTCCAGGTCCTTGACCACGCGCACCGCGAGGATCGGCGCCAGGTATTCGGCATCCCAGTCCTCCGCCGTGGCGGGCACCGCGTAGGACAGCAGGCGGCAGGTGGTGGGACAGCCGCGCAGCTCGACGCCCTTCTCCTGGTACATGGCCCCCAGCTCGGGCAGCACGCGCTCGGCGATGCCCTCGGCCACCAGCAGGGTCTCCATGGCGTTGCACACGCCGTAGCGGTGGGTCTTGGCGTTGAAGGTGATGCGCAGGGCCTTCTCCATGTCGGCCTTGTCGTCGATGTAGACGTGGCAGACGCCGTGCAGGTGCTTGATCACCGGCACGCGCGCCTCGGCGGTGATGCGCTCCACCAGCGACTTGCCGCCGCGCGGCACGATGACGTCCACGTACTGGCTCATGGTGATGAGTTCCCCCACTGCGGCACGGTCGGTGGTCTCCACCACCTGCACCGCATCGGCGGGCAGCCCGGCCTGTTCCAGCCCGGCGCGCACGCAGGCGGCGATGGCCTGGTTGGAGTGCATGGCCTCGGAGCCGCCGCGCAGGATCGCCGCGTTGCCCGACTTCAGGCACAGCGCCGCCGCGTCGGCGGTAACGTTCGGGCGCGACTCGTAGATGATGCCGATGACGCCGAGCGGCACCCGCATCTTGCCCACCTGGATGCCGGAGGGGCGGAAATTCATGTCGGCGACCTGCCCCACCGGGTCGGGCAGCGCGACGATCTGGCGCAGGCCCTCGGCCATGGCGGCGATGCGCAAGCCGTCCAGGGCCAGACGGTCCAGCATGGCTGCATCGAGCCCCTGCGCCTTGCCGGCATGGAGGTCCTTCTGATTGGCGGCGATGAGCGCGGCCTCGCCGGCCAGCAGGGCATCGGCCATGGCCTGCAGGGCGGCGTTCTTGGCATGGGTGTCGGCCCGGGCCATGGCGCGCGCGGCCGCGCGCGCCTTTTGGCCGACCTGCTGCATGTACTGCTTCACGTCCATCTACGTATCTCTGCGCTTGAGTGTGTTGCGGGGGAAACCTGGGGGACAAGATTTACAAGATTATTCAGGATGCACAAGATTTTTATCCTGTGCAGCCTGAAACGTCTCGCGCATCGTGTCGGCAGTTTTCAGACGATTCTCACGCCCGCCATGAGCAGGCTGAATTGTAACAGTTCATCCCAGGGGTTGCCGGGCTCGGCCCCCTTGCAGATGCGGTCCAGCCGCGCCGCCCGCCGCAACAGGGCGCGCCAGCGGCGCAGGTTGTGGCGCTTGAGGGCCGCGAGGTACAGCGGCTTGCGCTTGTCCCATACCTTGTGCTGCTGCAGCAGGGTGTCCAGCGGCGTGCCGCCGGCCTGGCCGGCGGCAATCTGGGCCAGGGCCCGGACCTCGCGCACCAGCGCCCACAGGATCAGCACCGGCTCGTCGCCCTCGCCGCGCAGCCCTTCCAGGACCCGGGCACAACGCGCGCCATCCCCGGCCAGGGCGGTGTCGGCCAGCTCGAACACGTCGTAACGGGCCGAATCGGCCACCGCGCTGCGCACCTGCTCGGCATCCAGCGGACCGGCGCCGCAGAGCAGGGCCAGCTTCTCCACCTCCTGCGCCGCAGCGAGCAGATTGCCCTCCACCCGCTCGGCCAGCAGCTGCGCCGCCTCCACCGTCGGCTGCAGGCCGCGGCTGCGCAGGCGCTGGCCGATCCAGCCCGGCAGGGCCGGTGGTTCCACCGGCCAGATCTGAATTACGGCACCGGCGCCCTCCAGCGCCGTGAACCACTTGCTCTTCTGCTGCTGCTTGTCCAGCTTGCCGCAGCTGATCAGCAGCAGATTGTCCAGCGTGGCGGCGGCGGCATAGGCGCTGAGCGCCTTGGAACCGGCATCCCCCGGCTTGCCGCTGGGCATGCGCAGCTCGATCAGCCTGCGCTCGGCAAACAGCGACAGATTGCTGCCGGCGGCGGCCAGGGCAGACCAGTCAAAACCGGTCTCCACCTGCAACACCTCGCGCTCGCTGTAACCCTGGGCACGGGCGGCGGCGCGCAGGGCATCGGTCGCCTCGTTGAGCTGCAGGGGCTCGTCGCCGCTCACCAGATAGATGGGCAGCAGCGGCTTTTCGACATGGGACGGGAGTTGTTCGGCACGCAGGCGCATGGCAGCGTTAAGAGCACAACCCAACGCAAAGAAACAACGGCGCACGGCTCGCGAACGCAACAACCTGTACCAGGGGCGAGGGGTGCGGAAGTCTCGGAGTATGGGCAACCATCATCTGTGCGTCTCTGTGTTTGTGCCGCTGCGTAGCGAGCGGAGCTGACATAAAAACCTTTACGTCCGTTACTTCTTCGCGCCTCTGTGTCAGACGTTATTCTCTGGAGTCTTTCGCCTGCAGTCCGGCGCGCAGGCGCAACAGCATCTGGCGCACGGCGAAGGCGCGCATCTCGCGCACCAGCACGGCCTCCACATCGCCCATGCCCAGCACGCTGTCGGGGTCGAAGGTATAGTCGCGGCTGAGGCTCACGGTCTGGGGCGTCACCCGCACCTGATGCACGATGCTCTCCCTACCGGCGGGGTCGGTGGTCGTCACGGGCACGCTCAGTTCAAAGCTGAACTGGTAACTGACCTCGTATTCACTGGCACGACCGCTGCTGCCGACAGACAGCAGGCGCCGCGTCTCGCGCTCGTCGCTGATCCGCAACAGCGCCGTGGCATCTGCCGTCACCACCTGCGCCCCGGCACCTTCCAGCACCGCAACAATTTCCTCGGCCAGGGCGCTGCGAGCATCGATGCCTGCCAGTTGCGTACGCTCCATCTGGGGCGGCAGCGTAATGGCGCCGCGCAGATGGAAGCCGCAGGACGTCAGTAACAAGTGACAAGCGACAAGTGACAAGAAAAGAAAGCTGCGCCCCGCGGTGAAACGAGGCAGGCTTATACTTGCAACTTGCGACTTGCAACTTGTCACTGGCCTTTCACCACAATGTTCACCAGCTTGCCGGGCACGACGATGATCTTCGCCACCGTCTGGCCCTCAATGAAGCGCTGCACATTCTCGTCGGCCAGGGCCGCCTGCTCGATGGCGGCCTTGTCGGCAGCGGCGGGCACGTTGACCTTGCCGCGCAGCTTGCCGTTGACCTGCACCACCAGCTCGATGCTGTCGCGCTTGAGGGCGGCGACATCCACCTGCGGCCATTGCGCGTGCAGGATGTCGTCGCCGTAGCCGAGGCCGCGCCACAGCTCGTGGGTGATGTGCGGGGCGATGGGCGAGAGCAGGCGCAGCAGGATGGAAAAGCCTTCGCGCCGCACCGCATCACTGCCCTTGCCTTCCAGTTTGCCAATGGCGTTGAGGATCTTCATGCAGGCGGAGATGACGGTATTGAACTGGTGCTTGCCGAAGTCCACCAGCGCCTGTTGCAGCGTCTCGTGGATCTCGCGCCGCACGGCCAGCACCTCTGCCGTCGCGTCGGCCGGCAATGCACCGTCAGCCAGGACCGCGCCGTTGTCCGCGGCGAAGGACCACAGCCGCTTGAGGAAGCGGTGCGCCCCCTCCACGCCGGAGTCGTTCCATTCCAGCGACTGTTCCGGCGGCGCGGCGAACATCATGAACACGCGCGCGGTGTCGGCGCCGTACTGCTCGATGAGGGTCTGCGGGTCGACGCCGTTGTTCTTGGACTTGGACATCTTTTCGATACCGCCCATCACCACCGGCTGGCCGTCGCCCTTCAGTACGGCGGAAAGCGGCCGGCTCTTGTCGTCGGTGGTCACGGCGACATCGGCCGGATTGAACCACTGCTTGCGGCCGTCCGCGCCCTCGCGATAGAAGGTCGGCGCCACCACCATGCCCTGGGTGAGCAGGTTCCTGAACGGCTCGCCCACCTTGGTCAGGCCGAAATCGCGCATCACCTTGGTCCAGAAACGCGAATACAGCAGGTGCAGGATGGCGTGCTCGATGCCGCCGATGTACTGATCCGCCGGCATCCAGTAGTCGGCGCGGCCATCCACCATCGTCGTGGCATCGGGGCAGGTATAGCGGAAGAAATACCAGGACGAATCGACGAAGGTATCCATGGTGTCGGTCTCGCGCCGCGCCGCGCCACCGCACTTGGGGCAGGTGCACTGCAAGAATTTCTCATACTTGTTGAGCGGATTGCCCGAGCCGTCCGGCACGCACTCCTCGGGCAGCACCACCGGCAATTGCTCGTCCGGCACCGGCACGTCGCCGCAGCTTTCGCACCTGATCATCGGGATCGGCGTGCCCCAGTAGCGCTGGCGCGAAATGCCCCAGTCGCGCAGGCGCCAGGTGACCTTCTTCTCGCCCAGGTCCTTGGCGTTCAGATCGGCGGCGATGGCATCCACCGCCTGTTCGAAATTCAGGCCGTCGTACTTGCCGGAATTGATGCACTGGCCATGCTCGGCATAGGCCTCCTGCCACGGCGCCGGGGTGGCATCGCCGGCGGCGGTCCTGATCACGGTCTTGATGGGCAGGCCGTACTTGTGGGCGAAGGCGAAGTCGCGCTCGTCGTGCGCCGGCACCGCCATCACGGCGCCCTCGCCGTAGCCCATCAGCACGTAGTTGGCCACCCACAGCGGCAGCGGTTCGCCGGTGAGCGGATGGCTGACGGTGAGGCCCGTGGCCATGCCCTTCTTCTCCTGCGTCGCGAGCTCCGCCTCGGACACGCCGCCGTGCTTGCACTCCTCGATGAAGGCAGCGAGCTCAGGATTGTTCTGCGCCGCATGCAGCGCCAGCGGGTGCTCGGCCGCGACGGCGACGTAGGTGGCGCCCATCAGGGTGTCGGCGCGGGTGGTGAACACCCACAGCGTGCCGCCGCCGTCGATGGCGTGGGGAAAGCCGACGCGCACGCCGAAGCTCTTGCCGATCCAGTTGCGCTGCATGGTGCGCACCTGCTCCGGCCAGCCGTCGAGCTGGTCCAGGTCGGCCAGCAGCTCCTCCGCGTATTTCGTGATCGCCATGTAGTACATGGGGATCTCGCGCTTCTCCACCACCGCACCGGTGCGCCAGCCGCGGCCATCGATGACCTGTTCGTTGGCCAGCACGGTCTGGTCCACCGGGTCCCAGTTCACCGTGCCGGTCTTCTGGTAGACGATGCCCTTCTCCAGCAGGCGCAGGAACAGCCACTGGTTCCAGCGGTAGTAGTCCGGCTTGCAGGTGGCGACCTCGCGCGACCAGTCCACGGCGAAGCCCAGCGATTGCAGCTGGCTGCGCATGTAGTCGATGTTGCTGTAGGTCCACTGCGCCGGCGGCACGCCGTTGTTCATGGCGGCATTCTCGGCCGGCAGGCCGAAGGCATCCCAGCCCATGGGCTGGAGGACATTCTTGCCCAGCATGCGCTGGTAGCGGGCGATGACGTCGCCGATGGTGTAGTTGCGCACATGCCCCATGTGCAGCCGGCCGGACGGATAGGGGAACATGGACAGGCAGTAGAACTTCTCCCGTCCCGCCTCCTCGGTCACGCGGAAACTCTGTTCCCGCTGCCACTCCGCCTGCACCGCCTGCTCTACCTGACGGGGGTCGTAATTCTCGTGCAACGCCATGTTTTTTCCTGAAAATATGCCGGTTTCAAAGAGCGGCAAGAATACCACGGCCACCGCCCCGGCGGGGAGGCCGCCGGCCCGATATGGCACAGCGGCATCGGACGATGCGCCGGACACCGTTGCCGCTGCGTCGCTCCCGCCTCTCCATGGGCTTCGCGACACAAGCACCTCCATGTGCAGATGTCTGGTCTGCATCTAGCCCCTGGCGTCCATTCGGTTCACACTAAACGCATCAGCCAACCAAGGAGAACCGACATGAGCGATGCCGGCATGAAACAACAGATGGTGGATGCCTATTACCGCATGCTGGGCCGCCTGAAGACGGCGGTGGAAGACGCCGAGCACAAGGCGGCGCCGGTGGTGGAGCAGGCCATCGAACGCGCCCAGGAGACGGCCACCGAACTGGGCGAGCTGAGCCGCGAGGAGGCCGAGCGCGTCGGCGGCTATCTCAGGCGCGACCTGGACGATGCCGCCCATTTCCTGGCCGAAACCGGCAGCGAGCTGGGGGAATGGCTCAAGTTCGATCTCAATCTGGTGGAAAAGGGCCTCGCCGACCTGTTCCGCGACAGCGTGGACTACGCCCGCGTGGAACTGGGCCAGCTGGCGGAGCGCGCCGACGCCGTGGGTGAGTGGCACAGCGGCGAGGTCACCGGCATCGGTACCCTGCAGTGCAAGGCCTGTGGGGAAAAGCTGCACTTCCACCACATCGGCCACATCCCGCCCTGCCCCAAGTGTCATGGCACGGCGTATCGCCGGGTGTCGCGCAGCGACGAATAGGACATGGCCGGACTGAGGGCTGAGGGCTGAGGGCTGAGGGCTGAGGGCTGAGTCCTCAGTCCTCAGCACCCAGTCCACTTTTTTGCCTCCAATACCCGCCGCCCAGCAGCAGCGCCAGGATCATGAGTACCGGCCAGTTTCCCCACCTGAGGTAGGGCGTCATGCCCTGCATCGGCTGCACGCTGCCGCGCAGCACCGCCTGTTCGAACTGGGGCGAGGTGGCGAGCAGGCGGCCGCGGTGATCGGCCAGGGCGGAGATGCCGGTGGTGGTGGCACGCACCAGCGGACGGCCGCTCTCGATGGCGCGCATGCGCGACATCTCCAGGTGCTGGTGCGGCGCCAGCGAGTCGCCGTACCAGGCATTGTTGCTGCCGTTGATGAGCAGGGTGGCGGCAGGGAAGTTGTGCAGCAGCTCCTCGCCGAAGACATCCTCGTAGCAGATGGACATCGCCGCGCGCTGGCCGCCCACCGGCAGCGGCGCCTGCGCCGCCGGTCCGGGCGAGAAGCCCGACATGGGCAGGTCGAAGAAACTGATCAGGCCGCGCAACAGGCCCTCCAGCGGCACGAACTCGCCGAATGGCACCAGATGGCGCTTGTGGTACACCGCCTCCTGCGTGCCGAGCACCATCAGGCTGGTGTAGTAACCCGGCGCATCACGGCGCTTCACCGGCACGCCGACGATCAGGTCGGTCTCCAGCGCGCGCGCCTGGCCCGCCAACCAGTCGAAATACTCCTCCTTCAGCTCGTGATAGAACACGGTGACGGCATTCTCCGGCCAGATCACCGCATCCACCGCAGCGAGGTTCTCCAGCGTCAGGCGGGCGTACAGGTCGAGGCGGGTATTGAACTGGGCCGGGTCCCACTTGGTGGACTGCGGCAGGTTGTCCTGGATCAGGGCCACGCGCAGCGGCTCACCCGCCGGCTGCGTCCATTCGATGTGCTGCGTCCACCAACCCGCCAGCCACACCACCGCCAGCAGCGCCAGGCCGGGCCAGGCGCGGCGACCGGCATGCAGCAGCCAGGCCAGGGCGCCGGCGCTGAACGCCAGCGCCAGGCCGATGCCGTACACCCCCAGCAGCGGCGCCAGCCCGGCCAGCGGTGACTGCGCCTGGCTGTAGCCCAGCTGCAGCCAGGTGAAGCCGGTGAACAGCCAGCCACGCAGCCACTCGAACAGCATCCACAATGCCGGCAGGACGGCGAGATACCACAGCGCAAGCGGCAACGCGCCGCGCTGCCGCCAGCGGGCGGCGGCGTAGGCGAACAAGGCGGGATAGGCGGCCAGCGCCGCCACGAACAGGACGGTGAGGACGACGGCGACGGCGGCGCCGCTGTCGGAGAAATCGGCCACCGCGACATACACCCAGGACACCCCGATGCCGAACAGGCCGAGGCCGAACAGAAAGCCGCGCCGCAGCGCGGCACGCGGGGCAAGTTCGTGCAGGGAGAGAAACAGCAGCGCCGGGGCGAGCACCGCCAGGGGAAACAGGCCGAAGGGGGCGAAGGCCAGCGGCAGCGATGCCCCGGCCAATACCGCCAGCAGATCACCGCGCCAGCCTGGCTGACGGAACCTCAGTGCGATATGACTGAACAGAGGGGACTCCTTCAACGCTAAAGCCCGCCGCAGAGCCTTGGTCTGTGAGCATCCTTGCCCTCGGCGACTCCGCGTCTCTGCGGCGGTTTGCTGGACGCCTAGGCGATGCCCTCGCCGGTGTAGTCGCCCCCGCTATCCGGCAGCGGCGCCTTGGTGACCTCCACCAGATGCAGGCGGCGGCTGTCGGCGCGCAACACCTTGAAGCGCAGGCCGCCCATGTCCATGAGCTCGCCGCGCTTGGGCATGTGGCCGAACTGCGACAGCAGCAGGCCGCCGATGGTGTCGAATTCCTCGTCGGAAAAATCGGTACCGAAGTGTTCGTTGAAGTCCTCGATGGAGGTCAGCGCGCGCACGGTGTGGCGGCCCTTGGCGATCTGCTGGATCTCGATATCGCCGTCGTCGATATCGTGCTCATCCTCGATCTCGCCGACGATCTGCTCCATCACGTCCTCGATGGTGACCATGCCGGCGACGCCGCCGTATTCGTCCACCACGATGGCCATGTGGTTGCGGCTGGTGCGGAATTCGCGCAGCAGCACGTTGAGGCGTTTGCTCTCCGGCACGAACACCGCCGGGCGCAACACCTCGCGGATGTCGAAGCCCTCGCCGCCGCGCGCCACGAAGGGCAGCAGGTCCTTGGCCAGCAGGATGCCGAGCACCTCGTCGCGCGACTCGCCGATCACCGGGAAACGGGAATGGGCCTCGTCGATGATCATCGGCAGGAATTGCTGCAGGCTCTGGTCCCGCTCCACCACCACCATCTGCGAGCGCGGCACCATGACGTCGCGCACCTGCATGTCGGATACCGACAGTACGCCCTCCAGCATGTCCAGCGCGTCGCCATCGATCAGGTGGAGCCTGTGGGCATCGCGCAGGAATTCGGTGACGTCCTCCTTGTCCTTGGGTTCGTTGCCCTGCAGGGCCTGGCCCAGGCGCTCCAGCCAGCTGCGCCGGGGTTCGTTGGTGTCGCCACTAGGTCGACCGTCATTCATAGGGGGTAGTCCAGAGAGGGAAAAGAGGTTGAATCGATAGTAAATCAATCGGATGACGGTGTTTTGCCCCCGCCGTCAGGCGTAGGGGTCCGCATAGCCTAGGGCAGAGAGCACATCTCTTTCAAGGGATTCCATGATTTCCGCCTCGGCCGGGTCGATATGGTCGTAGCCCAGCAGATGCAGACAGCCGTGCACCGTCATGTGCGCCCAATGGGCCGCTGCCGTCTTGCCCTGCTCGGCGGCCTCGCGCGCCACCACCGGGGCACAGATGACGATATCGCCCAGCAGCGGCAGCTCCACACCGGGCGGCGCGATGAAGGGAAACGACAGCACGTTGGTCGGTCCCTGCTTGTGGCGGTAGGTGCCGTTGAGCTCGGCGCTCTCCTCCTCGTCCACCACGCGGATGGTCAGCTCCGCCTCGTCGCGGCGGCCGGCCAGGGCGGCCGCCACCCAGCGGCGGAAATCATCCTCGGCGGGGATATCGGCGGCTGCGGAGGCAATCTGCAGGTCGAGATCGATCATCGGCTCACTCGCCCTTCGGCGCCTGGGTGTCGAAGCGTTCGTAGGCGCTGACCACGCGCTGCACCAGCGGGTGGCGCACCACGTCCTTGGCGAGGAAGAAGGTGAAGCTGATCCCCTCCACGTCCTTCAGCACCTCGATCACCTGGCGCAGGCCCGACTGGGTGCCGCGCGGCAGGTCGATCTGGGTGACGTCGCCGGTGATCACCGCGGTGGAGCCGAAGCCGATGCGGGTGAGGAACATCTTCATCTGCTCGGTGGTGGTGTTCTGTGCCTCGTCGAGGATGATGAAGGCGTCGTTCAGCGTGCGGCCGCGCATGTAGGCCAGCGGCGCCACTTCGATCACCTGCTTCTCCATCAGGCGCGCCACCTGCTCGAAGCCGAGCATTTCGTACAGCGCGTCGTACAGCGGGCGCAGGTAGGGATCGACCTTCTGCGCCAGGTCGCCGGGCAGGAAGCCGAGCCGTTCGCCCGCCTCCACCGCCGGCCGTGTCAGCACCAGCTTGCGCACCTGCTCGCGCTCCAGCGCCTCCACCGCGCAGGCCACGGCGAGGTAGGTCTTGCCGGTGCCGGCGGGGCCGATGCCGAAATTGATGTCGTGGCTGATGATGTTGCGCAGGTAGCGCTTCTGGTTGGGGCCGCGTCCCTGGATCGCGCCGCGCCGGGTGCGGATGGTGACGTCCACCTCCTCCGCCTCCTGCTGCTCCAGCAGCGCCTCGACACCGGACTCCTGCAGGAACAGGTGCACCCGTGCCGGTGTCAGGGTCTCGGTCGCGGTGGCGGCATACAGGCCCTTCAGCACCTCCGCCGCCGCCCGCACCGACTCGCGCTCGCCGATGATGCGGAAGGCATTGCCGCGGTTGTTCACCTCGACGCCGAGGCGGCGCTCGATCTGGCGCAGGTGTTCGTCGAACGGGCCGCCCAGGTTGGACAGCCGCGCATTGTCGGCGGGCTCCAGGATCAGGTCGACGGATTCAGGCGTGGCGTTCATATGTAAAACTCCAGCAACCGCAAAGGGGGCGAAGTGCGCCAGGAAGCAAACCAGCCCGGATACACTGCGCGACCTTCGCGTACTTTGCGGTTAATGTCTTTACCGTGACGCATCACGCTGCCGCCGCGCGGACCAGTTCGCCGCGCAGGGAGTTGGGCAGGGCCTCGGTGATGCGCACCTCGGCAAACTGGCCGGCGAGGGCGGCATCGCCGGGGAAGTTGACCACGCGATTGTTCTCGGTGCGGCCGCTCAGTTCCAGCGGGTTCTTGCGCGAGGGACCGTCCACCAGCACCCGCTGTACGGTACCCACCATCTGGCGGCTGATGCGCTGGGCGTTGCTGTTGATCAGTTGCTGCAGGCGCGCCAGGCGCTCCTTCTTGGCCTCCAGCGACACATCGTCCGGCAGGTCGGCCGCCGGCGTGCCGGGGCGCTGGCTGTAGATGAAGCTGAAGCTGTGGTCGAAACCGATCTCCTCCACCATGCGCAGGGTGGCCTGGAAATCCTCCTCCGTCTCACCGGGGAAGCCGACGATGAAATCGGACGAGATGCAGATGTCGGGGCGCGCCTCGCGCAGGCGGCGGATGATGCTCTTGTATTCCAGCGTGGTGTGGCCGCGCTTCATCAGGGCCAGGATGCGATCGGAGCCGCTCTGCAGCGGCAGGTGCAGGAAGCTGACCAGCTTGGGCACCTCGGCATAGGCCTGGATCAGCGAGTCGCTCATCTCAACCGGGTGCGAGGTGGTATAGCGGATGCGCTCGATGCCGTCGATGGCGGCGACATAGTGGATCAGCAGCGCCAGGTCGGCGATCTCGCCGTCATGCATCCGGCCGCGGTAGGCATTGACGTTCTGCCCCAGCAGGTTCACCTCGCGCACGCCCTGGGCGGCGAGGCCCGCCACCTCGGCGATGACGTCGTCGAAGGGCCGGCTCACCTCGGCGCCGCGGGTATAGGGCACGATGCAGAAGGTGCAGAACTTGGAGCAGCCCTCCATCACCGACACGTAGGCCATCGGCCCCTCGGCGCGCGGCTCGGGCAGGCGGTCGAACTTTTCGATCTCGGGGAAGGACACGTCGACCACCGCATGGTGTTCCGCCCACACCTCCTTGAGCATCGCCGGCAGGCGGTGCAGGGTCTGCGGACCGAACACCAGGTCGACGTAGGGCGCGCGCTGACGGATGGCATCGCCCTCCTGGCTGGCGACGCAACCGCCGACGCCGATCACCAGGGCGGGATTCTTCTCCTTCAGCGGCTTCCACATGCCGAGCTGGGAGAACACCTTCTCCTGCGCCTTCTCGCGCACCGAGCAGGTATTGAGCAAGAGCACGTCGGCCTGTTCCGGTTCGTCCACCGGCGCCAGGCCGCACTCGGCGCGCAGGGCGTCCACCAGACGCGCCGAGTCATACTCGTTCATCTGGCAGCCGAAGGTCTTGATGTATACGGAACGTGTCATGGGCCAGGCCGTGGGAAAGGGCCGGTCATTTTATAGCCAAGCCGGGCCGGTGTCATGGGGGAAAACCAGGGCTGGGGACTGAGGGCTGAGGACTGAGGCGGGGAACAGGGCCCGCAGTCCTCAGTCCTCAGCCCTCGCTCCCGACACTACTGCGGCAGAACCTCCCGCTGCAGCGCCGCCCAATCGACCGCGCCGGCGCCGGCGACGATCTCGGCCCAGCGCTGCTGTGCCGCGGCCCGTTGCGACTGGCCGCGTGCCTCGCTGACGGCGGCGAGGCGGCGCAAATCCGCCGCGGTATCGCGCCGCGCCAGCAGCCACAGGCGGATATGCAGGGCACGCTGGAGGTGGTCTTCCGCCGCATCCCATTGCTGTCCGTCCATCAGCAGCGCCGCCCACTGCTCCAGGGTCGCCGCGGTGCCGGGGCGATCGGGAATGGCCTTATAGACCTCCAGCGCCTGTTGCAGCGCGGCCGTCGCCGCGGCGCCGTCGCCGCTGCGGCGGGCCAGTTCGGCGCGGAAACGGTACAGGCGGCCGACCAGGGCGCCGCCCTCGACACCGCGCAGGGCGGCGGCGTAACGCTCCACCCAGGCAGCGGCGTCCGCATCATGGCGCGCCAGGGCGGCCGCGCTGCGGTTGGCCAGGGCGCTGCGGTAGAGGCCGTCGGCGCGCGGCGTCCCCTCCAGCAGCGGGGCGAGCAATTCCACGGCGGTATCCGGGCGGTCCTGCCACAACGCCACCGAGGAGTGCAGCAATTGCAGCCGGGCGGCCTCCGCCGCGCCGGCCAGCGGCCGGGCGGCGCGCAGGTGGCGCTCGGCCGCCGCCCCATTGCCCACCGCCAGCGCGGTCTCCGCCAGATTGATGCGGCTGCGCAGGATCCCCGGATGATGGTCCAGCCCCAGGTAGTGGTTCAGCGCATGGGTGAAGTGGGTGGCGGCATTGGCGTAGTCGTCGGCGCGGAAGGACTGCACCCCCATTTCCAGGAAGCGCTCCCCCTGCAACAGGGCCGCCGGGCGCTGCTCCGGCGCGCTGACGCAGGCGCTGAGCAGAACCGCGGTGAGGGCGAGCAGGGCCGGCTTAATCATGGAGCGGCTGCGCCTCGAGCAGGGTGTCGTCGCGCACCGCCGGTACCGCGGACGACAACGGCCAGATACGCTGCATGCCCTGCAGCGTGCGATCGGTGGAGTCCATCAGCAGCTTCATGCGGCTGACCAGCTCCGGCATCTGCTGCAGCTCGACATTGACCGTGCCCATGGCGGTATTCATCTGGCTCACCAGCTGCTTGGTCTCCGCCACCAGGGCCGTCAGCTCCTGCGTGGTGGCGCGCCCCTCGCCGGTGATGGCGCTGGCATTGGCCAGCAGCGGCTGCATCTCGGCGAGGCGCTGGTCGGCCTTGTGCAACACCGTTTCCAGGCTGGACAGCGAACCGGTCACCTTGCGCTCCGCCTCGGCGCTGAACACCGCCTGCCCCAGGGCGCCCTTGCCGGAGGCAATCTGCGCACTGACCAGGCGCAGGCTTTCCAGGGTCCGGGCCATTTCGCGCGAGGTGGTGGCGACGTCCGCCGGGTCCACGGCCTGCACCAGGGTGGCGGCACCGTCGACGATTCGCCGCACCTTCTCCAGCACCGGCGTGAGATCCGCCATCAGCTCATCCAGCGACTTGGGCTCCTCGATGTTCAGCGTGGCCCCCTCCGGCAGCAGCGGTGCGCTCACCGAACCGGCGGAGATGTCGATCACCGCCTTGCCCAGCACCGACAGCTTGGACAGGGCGCCGCGCGAGTCGGCACGCAGCAGGTTCTGAAAACGCTGGTAGATGAACAGCTCCAGATGCACGCGGTTGTCCGGCGCGATGTCGATGGCCGCAACGCGCCCCACCTCGATGCCGGACACCTTGACGATGGACTCCGTAGTGACGCCCTGGGCGTTCTTCAGGTAGGCGTGATAGCTGATGCGCTCCTCGAACAGGTGGGAGGTGCGGCTGTTGATGAAGATCAGGCCGAAGATCACCGCCAGCGCCGCCAGCACGAAGATGCCCACCAGGCGCTCGCGGGCGCTGTAGCTCAGGTGATGGATATAGTGAACGCGTTGTTCGGCCATGACTCGTCAAACCAGAAAAATCCGTGCGCCAATAAGCGCCCATGGACGCCCATACGTCAAAACCCGCCCGTGATGGCCCACCCGTGGCCTAGCGAGATATCTGCGTCCATGCGTGTTCATGCGCGGATTCATTTACGGTGCTTCCAGCGCCGCGCAGGGGCGGCGTTCCATCTCCAGGTAGCGCTGCACTTCGTCCGCCGGGCTGGCCAGCAGGGCCGCCCAGCTGTCGAACAAATGCACGCTCTGCCTGCCGACGAACAGCACGGCATCGGCCCGGCGCGCCAGCAGGGCATCGTTGGCCGCCACCAGCAGCAGGCCGACGCGCGGCCGCACGGCGCCGACGATATAGTCGCGCAGCAGCTCCGCCGCCGGCAGGTCCAGGCCGGCCAGGGGCTGCTCCAGCAGCAGCACCCGCGGCTCCAGCATCAGGGCACGGGCGATCAGCAGATGGTGACGTTGCAGCTCGCTCATGTGGGCCGGCAGGGCGCCGTGATCCGCATCATAGGCGATCTCCCCCAGCAGCGTCTGCGCCCGCCGCTCCACCTCGCGCTCCGGCGCCAGGCGATGATACAGGGCCGGCAGCATCACGTTGCGCAGGCCGCTCATGATCGACAGCAGCGGCGCCGCCGGGGTGACGACACCGACGCGGCGGCGCAGCTGCTGCCAGCGATGCGCCCCGGGCCCGAGCAGCGGCCGCCCCAGCAGCTGCAGCGTGCCGGCGGCCGGCGCGCCGAGGCCGGCCAGGGCATACAGCCAGGTGCCGAGCCGCGCCCGCTGCGGCCCGAGCAGCACCACCAGCCCGCCCGTCAGCGCCAGGTCCAGCGCCGGCGCGTCATCCAGCCCGGCCGGCACCAGCCCCTCGGCGCGCAGCAATATCTCGCCGCTCATATGAGGGTCACCGCCATCATGCCGTCGAGCAGGAAGATCAGTACCAGGCTGTTGACGATGGCGCGCTGCGTCTCCTGCGGCACCTCGGTGGGCGAGACGCCGACGCGCAGGCCGTGGTAGCAGGCGCTGCCGCCGATGATCAGGCCGAACAACAGGTTCTTGACGAGAAAGCCAAGCAGGGCGACGGGGTCGAAGGCCAGCGGGATCGCCACCAGATACTTGAGATAGCTGAACGACACCAGCAGGGCGCTGAAGAACACGCCGCTGACCACGGCAATGACCGCGAAATACACCGCCAGGATCAGTTGCGACAGCCCGACACCGACCAGGCGCGGGCTGATGAAGAAATCCTGCACGTCGATGCCTAGCAAGGTCAGCCCCTCCACCTCGCGGTGCAGCTTCATGTTGCCGAGGTCGACGGCGATGGCCGAGCCGGTGCGGCCGATGACGATGATGGCGGTGAGCAGCGGCGCCAGTTCCAGCGCCACCACCTTGGTCAGCACGTTGACGACATCCGCCTCGGTGCCCACCACCTGGAACAGCAGGATCAGCTGCGCCGTGATGCCGGCCCCCACCGCCAGCCCGAGCAGGGTGACCGACAGCAGGGCATCGATACCGGTGAAGATCATCTGCGCGATGACCGCCTGATAACTGGCGCGGTTGAACAGGCCACGGCGGCCGCCCCAGCTGCGCATGGCGTACAGCACGAACACCGTCAGGTCCACCACGTAGAGCAGCGACTGCGTGATGCGGCGGCCGATGGCGCCGGCCAGAACGGCGGGGCTGAGGTGGGATTTGACGGTCATGTTCCTGGGTCGGGGCGTGGGCCTGCTGCCCCACACTATACCCATCCCCGACGCAGAAACGGAACGGGCCGCGGTGCGGCCCGTTCCATCAGGCCTCAGCGGTCGTATTCAGGCTCCGCCATGATCTTGTGGATCGACAGGTCGGCGCCGCGGAACTCCTCCTCCTCGGACAGGCGGATGCCCACCAGCCGCTTCAGGGTGCCGTACACCGCCAGGCCGCCGGCGAAGGCGATGCCGATGCCGAGCACGGTGCCGATGAGCTGGGAGATGAGGCTCACCCCGCCCATGCCGCCCAGGGCCTCCAGGCCGAAGATGCCGGCGGCGAGGCCGCCCCAGGCGCCGCACAGGCCGTGCAGCGGCCACACGCCGAGCACGTCGTCGATCTTCCAGCGGTTCTGCGCCAGGGTGAACAGCCAGACGAACAGGGCGCCGGCGATGGCGCCGGTGATCAGCGCCCCCAGCGGATGCATCAGGTCGGAACCGGCGCACACCGCCACCAGGCCGGCAAGCGGGCCGTTATGGACGAAGCCGGGGTCGTTCCTGCCGGCCAGCAGCGCCGCCAGGGTGCCGCCGACCATGGCCATCAGCGAGTTCACCGCCACCAGGCCGGAGATGCCGGCGATGGCCTGGGCGGACATCACGTTGAAGCCGAACCAGCCCACGGTGAGGATCCAGGCCCCCAGGGCGAGGAACGGGATGCTGGAGGGCGGGTGGGCGTAGATCTCGCCGTTCTTGCCGTAGCGGCCCTTGCGATGGCCGAGCTGCAGCACGGCGGCGAGGCCGATCCAGCCGCCCACCGCGTGCACCACCACCGAGCCGGCGAAGTCGTGGAAGCCGGCGCCGAAGGCGGCGGTGAGCCAGTCCTGCAGGCCGTAGCGGGCATTCCACACCATGCCCTCGAAGAAGGGATACACCAGGGCCACCAGCACGAAGGTGGCGGCGAGCTGCGGCTGGAACCTGGCGCGCTCGGCGATGCCGCCGGAGACGATGGCGGGGATGGCGGCGGCGAAGGTGAGCAGGAAGAAGAACTTCACCAGGTCGTAGCCGCTCTTGTCGGCCAGGGTCGGCGCGGCGCTGTAGAAGCTGACGCCGTAGGCCACGGCATAGCCGATGAAGAAGTAGGCGATGGTGGAGACGGCGAAGTCGGCGATGATCTTCACCAGGGCGTTGACCTGGTTCTTGCGCCGCACCGTGCCCACCTCCAGGAAGGCGAAACCGGCGTGCATGGCGAGCACCATAATGGCGCCGAGCAGGACGAACAGGACATCGTTTGGTGCAGTGTTGGGTTCCATCTTGGCTCCTCGTGGCGGCAATCTGCCGCAGCCTGGAGCAAGAACCGCACCATCGTTGTGCTTTAACGAAAAATCAAGGGGTTAACCTGCGGCACCAGGCCCCCCTGCGCAGGCGCTGCACCAACACGGTGCCCAGGAGCGGTGCAGCGATCCATCTCGGGGCACGGGCCGGCGGTCACTCCGCCCGCTTCACCGCCTCCCACTGCGCATCCATCTCCGCCAGCGTGGCCTCGGCCAGCGGCTTGCCCAGCCCCGTCTCCACGGCGCGGAAGCGGCGCTCGAACTTGAGGGTGGCCTCGCGCAGCGCCGTCTCGGCGTCGATCCCGGCGTGGCGTGCCAGATTCACCGCCGCAAACAGCAGATCGCCGATCTCCGCGGCCACCTGTGCCTGCGGCGCCCCGGCCTGCAGTTCCGCCGCCACCTCGTCGACCTCCTCGCGCACCTTGGCCAGCGGCCCCTGAATATCAGGCCAATCGAAACCGGCGCGGGCGGCGCGCTTCTGGATCTTCTCGGCGCGCACCAGCGCCGGCAGGGCCACCGCCACGCCGTCCAGCGCACTGTGCGCCTGCTGTGCCGCCCGGGCGGCGCGCTCGGCGGCCTTCTGCGCCTCCCAGCGCGCGGTCTGCTCGGCGGCATCGGCCACCTGCGCATCGGCGAAGACATGGGGATGGCGGCGCACCATCTTGTCGACGATGGCGCGCACCACATCGTCAAACGCGAAGTGACCCGCCTCGCGCGCCATCTGGGCATGAAACACCACCTGGAACAGCAGGTCGCCCAGCTCGTCGCGCAGCTCCGCCATGTCCTGCCGGGCAATGGCATCGGCCACCTCGTAGGCCTCCTCCAGCGTGTACGGCGCGATGGTGGCGAAGGTCTGCTCGCGGTCCCATGGGCAGCCCTGCTCGGGGTCACGCAGCCGCGCCATCACCTGGATCAATTCATCGATATGCATAGACAAGCCTTTAGTGCGGCAGAGTATTACCGGTCGCTGCGCGGCATCGGATTCTGCCGCCAGCGCTGGAACGACTGGCCGCGCTGGTGGGCGCCGCTCAGCACGTAGTCCAGCACGCTGCGCAGGCGATAGAAGTTAACCACCGAGTCGACGCGGATGATCTCCTGGCCGCGCTGGTCGAAGAAGATCAGGGTCGGCGCGTAGAACAGGCCCAGTTCGTCGGCCCAGCGCCGCGCCGTGGTGCGCTGGCCGGCAGGCGTCACCACCTTGGTATCCGACCACATGTCCAGCTGCACCGCGTCGATCATGGCGAGCTGGCCGGTGATCACCTCGCTCTGCAACGGCCCGCTGTGCAGCACATCGCAGGCATGACAGTCGCCCTGCTCGAAGAACACCGCCAGCGGCCGCTGCCCGGCGATGCGGCTGCGATCCAGCACATAGGGTGGCGGAATGAAGAACGGCTGCTCGTTGAGGTCGTCCGGCTCGAAGCGCGGCAGTGGCTCGGCGCGCTCCAGATACTCGCGGAAGGTTTCCTTCTGGTAGTGGCCGTCGGCCACATACTCCAGCGCGGCGCGGAAGCGGTAGGGCGGGTAGTAGCCGCGCAGGCGCAGCGCCTCGTTGCCGTCGGCATCGAAGAACAGCAGGGTCGGCGTGAAGGTGGCCTGCTGCTGCTCGGCGAATTCCTTTTCCGTCAGCTGCACGCCGGAAAAATCGGTCACCGTGCGATCGCCCCAGATATCGGTAGCGATGAAATCGAAGTGGGTGCGGGTATAGGTGGCGATGTCGCTCTTGGCGAAATTCACCGTCATCAGCATCTTGCAGTAGGGGCAGTGCTTCTGGCCGAAATAGACGATGATGCCGCGCTTGCCGCCCTGCACCGCCTCCTGCAGATCATCGCGCAGGTTGAGAAAGCTGAGCTTGAACCACTCCGGGTGCTCGAAGGCCTCTTCCAGCGGGGCATCATCGAAGGACAGGGTCGTGGCATCGTCGTCCGCCGCGTGCAGCGGCGCCGCCGCGGCCAGCCAGCACACCAGCAACAGGAAGCAGATCGAGGGATTTCTTTTCACGCACAACTCCGCCATCGTCACGACCGTGACACACCATGCGGCCGATGGTAACCGAAGCGCCCGGGTGATGCACATTAACACCGGCATGCGCCGGGGTTACACTGCACACATCCCCCTGCGGCAGCTGCGGCTATGCAACACACCATGACAACCCACAAGATCGGTCTCGTCCTCGGCAGCGGCTCGGCACGCGGCTGGGCCCACATCGGCGTGATCCGTGCTCTCGTCGACGCCGGCATCAAACCGGACATCGTCTGCGGCAGCTCCATCGGCGCCCTGGTCGGCGCCGCCCACGCCAGCGGCAACCTCGCCGTGCTGGAGCAGTGGGTGCGCGCCCTGACCTTCTGGGACGTGGTGCGCCTGCTCGACATCAAGATGCAGGGCGGGCTCATCGAGGGCGTCACCCTGATGGACTCCTTCCGCGACAAGATCCGCAACGTCAACATCGAGCGACTCGACCTGCCCTTCGCCGCCGTCGCCACCGACCTCGGCAACGGTCACGAAATCTGGCTGCAGCAGGGACCGCTGCTGCCCGCGGTGCGCGCCGCCATCGCCCTGCCCGGCCTGTTCTCCCCCACCCGCATCGACGAGCGCTGGCTGGTGGACGGCGGCCTGGTCAACCCGGTGCCGATCTCGCTGTGCCGCGCCATGGGCGCCGACTTCATCATCGCCGTCAACCTCAACAGCGACATCGTCGGCCGCCACCTGGCGCCGAAGGGCAAGCGCAAGAAGGAAACGGCCGCCGAAGAGGAAGGCCGCCGCGACCTGTTCGATCAGCTGCTCATGCAGCTCAACAGCGGTCTGCGCGAACGCGCCATCAATGCCTGGCGGCGCGAGCGCGACGATGCCGACGCGCCGCCCGGCCTGTTCGAGGTGCTGGCCAGCTCCATCAACATCATGCAGGACCGCATCACCAAGAGCCGCATGGCCGGCGATCCGGCCGATGTGCTGCTGTCGCCGCAGCTGGGCCAGCTCGGCCTGCTGGAATTCGACCGCGGCGCCGAGGCCATCGATGAAGGCGTGGCCTGCGTCAAGCGCCAACTGCCGCAACTGCAGCAGGCGCTGGAGCGGTTGCGCCGCTGAAGGGCTGTGCGAAGAGATAGGGTGCCCCGCAGGCGCCGTGCCACGGCGGGCACGGCCCGCCCCTGGCTTGACCAAGTCAGGGTTCAAACCCGGCGCAGGGCGACGAACTTGTTGTTGGCATCGAACTCCAGCTCGAACTCGCCGCGCACGCCGTCATGGGTGACGAAGGGACGCAGCCGCTCGGCGGGAAACTGTACCCGGCGGCCGTCGCGGCCAGTGGCAATGACGCTGCGCGCCACACCCTGATAATGGGCCAGATAGAGATCGGGGGAGATATCGAGGCGAAAGCGGATCGACGGCATGTTAAGCTCCTGCAACTACACAGGCATACGGCGCTCGGGCGCCAAGCGGTCTCCGGGGCGCATCATGGGACGAGTTTCACGCACACTGTTCAAACTCTTGCTGTTGCTGCTGGTGGTCGCCAGCCTGCTCTTCATCACGCCGCTGCATGAGGGCAAGCCCTTGCTGAGCTGGAGCCAGGTCGCCTGGCCCACCCTGCCCACTCCAACGCTGCCGGCCGCCCCCATCCAGGCAGAACCCACGGCGCCGGTAACCGTCTATCGCTGGCGCGACCAGCACGGCGTCTGGCAATACGGCTCGACCCCGCCGCCGGACGGCAGCCCCTACGAGTCGCGCACCGTCGAAACCACGGCCAACGCCGCGCTGTTCCCCCCGGCCGCGCCGCGCACCGCGGACAAGGCCGCAACGACAGCGCCGGCGCCCGACCCGGCCCCGGCCGCCGCGCCCTCGCCCTACTCGCTCGATGCCGTCAAACAACTGTTCGACGACGCGCGCAAGCTGCGTGATCAGGGCAACGCGCGACAGCAGGCCGCGGACGATCTGTAGTCCGGCTATTCCTTCTTGCCGCGCCCGATCTGGTGCAGCGGCACCACCACCTCGGCCTTGGGCTTCACATCGCCCGGCATCTGCGGCCGCATGTCCATGGTGTGGCCGGATTCCGCCGCCAGCTCCTGCTCGCGCGCGCTGATCAGCGACAAGCACTGGCGCAGGTCTTCGATGGTGCGATCGGACAGCGGATGCTTCATGCCCGGCTGCGTGGCAGTGTCCTTGATCACGCCGGTCAGCGTCATCTTCACAGCACGCAGGATCTGCTCTTCTTTGCTACGGGTTTCGTTGCTCATCATGTTCTCCGGCGGGAGACGTCCCGCGTCATTGCCCGGCAGTGTACCCCACAAGCGGCTGCCGTCCCAAAGCCTTATACTCGGAAATCCAAACCGCTAACCCGCAATGATTCTGCGCCTATCCACTCGAACCGGAACCGCCCCATGCCCGCCACGCCCCCCGACGCCCTGCTGTTCATCGCCCCCGGCTGCCCGCACTGCCCGGTCGTCCTGCAGACCCTCGGCGAGATGGTGAAACAGGGCAGCATCGGCCGCCTCGAAGTCATCAACGTCGCCGCCCATCCCGAGGCCGCGGCGCAACACAGCGTGCGCGCCGCCCCCTGGACCCGCCTCGGCCCCTTCGAACTGGAAGGCGCACAAACGCCGCAGGAATTGCGCCGCTGGCTGGAACTGGCCGGCCAGCCCGACGGCATCACCCGCTACCTGGAACAACTGCTGCGCGACGGCCAGCTCGCCCGTGCCGAACAGCAACTCGCCCGCCACCCCGACTGGCTGGCGCAGCTGCTGCCCCTGCTCACCCAGGCCGACACGCCGATGCAGGTGCGCGTCGGTGTCGGCGCATTGATCGAAGGTCAGGCCGGCAGCGCGGAGTTGCAGGCGCTGGTGCCGGCGCTGGGTGAACTCACCCGCATGGCCGATCACAGCGTGCGCGCCGATGCCTGTCATTACCTCGGTCTCAGCGGCAGTGCGGAGGCGGTGCCGTTGTTGCGGGCGCGGCTGGAGGACAAGAGTTCTGAGGTGAGGGAGATTGCAGGGGAGGCGTTGGAGATGTTGCGGGTATAGGCCTTCGTAGGAGCGGCTAGAGACTGTAAATCAAATTGTGTAACTGCTTGTGCCTCCGTACCCTAGACAGGAGGATATCATGAGCAGCACGATGAACGAGAAAGACCTTGAACAGCTCAGGGCCCACGTCACCGAGTTGGCG
>Ga0172382_10000274_pt1 | contig 95054 bp, 95 predicted proteins | sample Leawel138RmetaG_FD_122245 | JGI IMG/M metagenome (GOLD analysis project Ga0172382, IMG submission 122245) | Leachate microbial communities from a municipal landfill in Southern Ontario, Canada - Leachate well 138R metaG | ecosystem: Engineered > Solid waste > Landfill > Unclassified | place... | reverse complement strand
TGGCATTCGTATGGGGGGTTTAACGGGTCTGGGTGGTGCCGCTTTGGGCATGATCGCCGGGCAGATGGCCGACGATGGTGAAGAGGCCTTCGAGAAAAAGCTGACGATACAGGTCGTTGTCTGCCCACAGTGTAGTGATCTGTCATTCAAGTATCATGGTGGGATTTCTGTGATTTTACTTCCAGCACCACCATGCCACTACCAAGATGGCAGCGCTACTCAATGTTATAGCACCACTGATCAAAAGAAGTTTGAGTAATGCCCGTGCTTCGGCATAATGCGAATCTTCGCTCATAATATATCTGCTGCTTTCCAGGTTGAACCCATTGGCACGATTGGTAGAAAAACGGTAACTTCCCGTCCTCTTAGTGGACAATTCTTTGCGGTTTCCGTTCAATGAAGAATTCGGCACTGGGGCTTTGATTTGCCTGTTTGCCAGTTGCAGCACCATATCAATGCGCCGAACACCCAAAGTAAGACGAAAAGAAAGACGCGGCCAAGCTGGAAAAATTAAAGCCCCTAAAAATCAGGGGCTTATTAGCAATGTGTGGCGGAGAGAGAGGGATTCGAACCCTCGATGGAGTGTTTAACCCCATACTCCCTTAGCAGGGGAGCGCCTTCAGCCGCTCGGCCATCTCTCCGGTAGGTGGATAATACCCTGTTGTCTGGTCTGAGGTCAAAGTCTACCGACAAACGAATTTTCCCGGATTTTGAGCGTCTGACAATTATTCCACAGCTTGTGTTAACTTATTAGTCCCTGACAATGGAGAAATTTCCAGTGACCGCACTTCTGGTCTTGAAGGATTTAGCCAAACGACTCCCCGGCAATAATGACAAATGGTTGTTCCGGGAAGCTAATTTGGAGGTGAGTGCGGGAGATTTTGTGGCCATCATGGGAGAAAGCGGCGTCGGCAAGAGCACCCTTCTGCACATTATCGCCGGCCTGGAACGACCGGATGGCGGACAAATGCATTTTCGGAATCAGGCACTCAACGCCATGGATGATGACAGCCGTACCCTACTCCGCCGCCGTCATATGGGTTTTGTGTTTCAGGCCTTTCACCTGATTCCACAATTGAATGTTACTGAAAACATCGCCCTGCCCTGGCGTCTCAACGGTCTGCCACGCAAGGACCTTCCCCAGCGTATTCAGCATCTAGCCGAACAGTTGGGCATTGACGGAAGGCTGCAGGCCTGGCCCAGGGAGCTTTCCGGCGGCGAAATGCAAAGAGTCGCCGTCGCCCGGGCGATTGTGCATCGTCCTTCCCTGATTCTGGCTGATGAACCAACGGGCAGTCTGGATGCAGAATCTGCCGAATCGGTCATGAATTTGCTCTACACCGCACTGGAAGCGGAAGGACCGGCCGTACTGCTGGTCACTCATTCCGAGGCTGCAGCCAACCAGGCGCAGCGCAAACTGCACTTTGATGCCCAGGGATTCCACCCCCTGTGATGATGCGAATTCCTTGGCGGGCTGCAGTCTGGCGCCCCCTGCGACAACGTCCGGGTGCTACCGTTCTGGCCATGATCGGCATTGCCTTGGGGGTGGCTTTGGGGTTGGCCATTGCGCTCATCAATGTGCAGGCGGTCAGTGATTTTTCGGCGGGACTTCGCCATATGGCGGGTCAGGCAGATCTGACCCTCAGCGCTCCGGGTCCAGGTTTTAATAACGCCTGGTATGCACGCCTGAGCATGGCGCCCAATGTAGCGATAGCAGCACCCGAAATCCATTTGCAGGCGATCCTCATTCAACCCGCACACCAACAGCCCCTTCAGATTCTGGGAATCGATGCCTTTCAGGCCGCCAGGATGGGGCAACCCCTGATCCCCCTGAATCTGCGCAGCCCGCAGACCCTGCTGGACCCGCTGAATATTGCCCTGAGTTCCCCGGCTATGCAGAAGTTGAATGTTCACACAGGCGATTTCATTACCGTCAATGCGGACGGAATACCGCGCCGCCTCAGGGTGATCGGCACCCTTCCTGATGTTCCGGGCGTAGGAGTAATGGGTGTCATGGATATTGCTGCGGTGCAATGGTTATGGGGCCGTGGACATGAAATCAATCAGGTCGATTTGCGCCTGCAACCCGGAATCAGCAATCAGGCTTTTGAAAAGCAGTGGCGGCCACTACTGCCCCCCGGAGCGGTTCTCGAAAGTCCCGCCCAGCAGGGTCGGGTAGCGGCAGATGCTTCAAGAGCCTATCGCGTCAATCTGCTGGTACTCTCTCTGGTGGCGTTATTTACCGGGGCGTTTCTGGTGTATGCCACACTCGCCATGGGGGTCGTGCGCCAGCGCCAGCAACTGGCACTTTTGCGGGTATTGGGTTTGCGTCGGCGCGAAATCATTATGGCGGTCATGCTGCAGGGCGTGGTGCTCGGCGTGCCCGGTGCGCTGCTGGGATTACCACTGGGGGTTATGACTGCCGGATTGGCTCTGATGCATCTCGGCGGAGACCTGGGGGCAGGATATTTCAGCAGCGCTGCCCTGCAATTACATTGGCATCCCTTACTCATGAGTATATTTTTTGCAGCTGGAATGGGCGCCGCACTGATAGGCGCCTTTTTACCCGCATGGGAAACCAGTCGCGCCATTCCGGCCCAGGCTCTGCGTGCCGGCGCAGAAGAACAAAGTCATCTCCATCGCCAACATCCACGCATCGGCTTTCTGTTGTTGATTATGGCGCTGGCAGGGGCCATGGCCCCTGCCATTCATGGCATTCCCTATCTGGCTTATGGCGCTATTGCCTGTCTGCTGTTTGCCCTGCTCTTCCTGCTGGCTCCATTGCTGCGCCTTATCGTCCAGTTAATCCCCTTACCTGAAAGCAGTCTCTGGCGCTTGGCCCTGCTGCAATTACGGGGCGCTCCGGGGCGTGCTGCGCAAAGCCTGGCCGCCGTCGTGGTAGCCTTCAGTCTGGTGGTAGCCATGGCCATTATGGTCGGCTCGTTTCGTGATTCAGTGGCCAACTGGCTTGGTGACATCCTGCGGGCTGATTTGTATGTGCAGGCGGGAAGCAATCAGGACGCATTACTCGCTTCCGGAACCGCACAATCCCTGTGCACGCTTCCAGATGTTCGCCATTGTTCACCGTTGCGCCGCATTCCATTGAATTTATTACCGGGTCATCCTCCCATCATGTTGCTGGCGCGCGGTATGAACCTGCAAGACCCCGGTCGGGAACTGCAAATACTCCGGTCTGTTCCTCTTCATACGCTGAAAGCACCGCCCGTATGGATTTCGGATATTCTGGCTGGCATCAGTGCCTGGCATCCAGGCCAGAACATCCGGATTCCTCTGGGCGGACAGCTTCGGACCGTCAGCATTGCCGGTATTTATCGCGACTACGCCTATCAGCAAGGATCCATTTCCATCCCGTTACAGGAATATCAACACTGGTCCCATGATAAAGGCATCAACGGCGTGGCACTCTGGTTACGACCGCAAGTGTCAGTCTCAGCCGCACTCGCACAGTTGCATCAAAGCATCGCGAAAAGTCGGCAACTGCTGATTGCCACACCCCGGGAAATTCGCCACCGTAGTCTGCTGATTTTTAATCAGAGTTTTGCTGCAACTTATGCACTGGAGGCCGTAGCCATGATTATTGGCCTGCTTGGAGTAAGCAGTGGCTTTGGTGCGCAGACCCTGATGCGCCGCAACGAATTTGCCATGCTCCGGCATCTGGGGCTGCGCCATCGTGACCTGCTGGCCCTGCTTTTTGCCGAGGGCAGCATGCTTTCATTCGCCGGCATTCTCATTGGTGGCAGCCTGGGCATTGCCATCAGCGTGATTTTGATTGCGGTGGTCAATCCGCAATCTTTTCACTGGCACATGGGGTTTCAGCCACCCTGGTTATTATTGGGAATACTCAGCGTCATTTTATGGATAGCAAGTACCGCTACCATGATCCTTGCGGGACATCGCGCCCTGCGCAACAGCCCGGCGGTGTTACGTGATGACTAAGCGACGGTTCCCTACAACAGGCCGGGGCCTGGTCAGCTTATGGGGGCTTTGGGTCGTGATCCTGCTGATCGCGTTACGCAGTACTTCAGTAGCTGCAGCGATCCTGCCACCCCGTGTACTCCCCCTGCAAAGCCCGCCCCATGTTGCGGTGTCTGCACAAAATCCTCTGCATTTTCCCAATGCCTACGGCAGTCACCCTGATTTTCCGATCGAATGGTGGTATATCACCGGCTGGCTCAAGAATGCTTCAGGACATCCTTTGGGTTTTCAGTTGACCTTTTTTCGCGTACGCCCCGCCAAGGTCTGGGCAAACCCCAGTGCATTCAATGCGCGTCAGCTGATATTTGCCGAAGCCGCCATCAGCGATCCAGCCGTCGGGCACTTACTGACTGCACAACGTATCGCCCGCTCCGGTCTGGGCTTGGCGGGCGCAGACCAAAACCATACCCGGGTCTGGATTCGTCACTGGTTTCTGCAACAAACCTCATCCGGCTATCGTGCAGTCATTCAGGGTAAAAACATGGGCTATCGGCTTCATTTTCAGATAACCCAAGCGCCCCTGCTGGAAGGCCCCAAAGGCATCAGCCAAAAGGGTCCTGACCCTAAAAATGCCAGTTATTACTACAGTATTCCGCATCTGCAGGTCAGTGGTGACGTAAGCATCAAAGGACATAGTCAGGCGGTTCAGGGCGAGGCCTGGCTCGATCATGAATGGTCTGCCGCATACTTACCGAAAGCTGCCGTAGGCTGGGACTGGCTTGGACTGAACCTGCACAATGGCGCTGCGCTCATGCTGTTCATGATGCGCCGTGCTGATGGTACTCCGCTTTGGCTGTCGGCCACCGAACGCAGCGCAGATGGACGGGTGCACTATTTCCATGCGGGGCAGATTCATATGCAGGCCACGGGCTGGTGGAAATCCAGCCGGACGGGCATCCGTTATCCAGTACGTTGGCAGATTCACGTCGGGGAACAGAAATTTTCCATTATGCCCCTGATGGACAACCAGGAATTTGATGCCAGCCACAGCAGCGGCACCATTTACTGGGAAGGGGCCGTGCGCGCCATCAGCCAGGGGAAAACTCTGGGTCACGGCTATCTGGAAATGACCGGCTACGGTGGTCGCCTGGCCCTCGGAGCCTCCTCTGAGTCTGAAGGACGCCAGACTGCGCCGAAACAACAGTGACATCCGGATTGAGGCTGAGAATTGCAGCAGGCCTGGGGGCTTTTTGCTCCAACGTCCCTTGCCTGTTGTTCTACGGCTCATCCTGCTGTCAGGAGAGAACTCGCCCTGCGGGCTCAGACAGCTCTCCTGACGGGCGCAGGATTTCACCAAGAACAACAACGGCGCGGGCCAAAGTCGCTGCAAAGCCCCCAGGCCTGCTGCAATTCTCAGCTTGGATACTTAACGACTTGACCTAACAGTTTTTTGTGTACACAATTTCGCCTGTCAATTCCAATATTGAGGACACATATATATGGAAATTTCCATTCGTGAGTTCAGGGCACATCTTGCGCAGTACATCTCTGAAGCACAGCAGGGGCAGACCCTTGATATTACCTCTCATCACAAACCGGTAGCCCGAGTTATCGGGATTCCGTCTGTGACAAATAGTGGCATCACCCGTCTTCTGGCCAGCGGTATGGCCCAATGGCAAGGCGGCAAACCCTTGGGTGCAAGCATTTGTCTTTCATCCACTGCACGCAGCGTGTCAGAAATAATACTGGAAGATCGCGGTTGATTTTATTTTGTGACACCTCCGCATTGGTCAAGCTTTACCTGACGGAAGCGCACAGTGATGCTGTCAAAACCTTGCTTGCACACGCCGAAGTAGTTGCTGGCTGTCGTATTGCCTGGGCTGAAGCCTGCGCGGCCCTTTCCAGACGCGGACGGGAATCACCCACAGACATGCCCCTTATTGAACAAGCCAAGCAGTGCCTGGCCAAAGACTGGCCGCATTACCTGATCATCGAAGTGACTCAACACATTGTTGAACAGGCCGGTGATTATGCCGACGCTTTTGCCCTGCGCGGATATGACAGCGTACAACTGGCAGCCGCACATCAAGCCCAACAGATTTCCGGAATGTCCGTCATGTTTGCCTGTTTTGATTTGCGCCTCAACAAGGCCGCACAGTTGCTGGGTATGGAAGTACCCTTCCTGCAAAAAAGTGGCCGATAATGCCTTCCGTTGCTACACTGAAAGCATGCCAAATTCCATTCCGCATCTACTCCTGCAAGAACAATTTCTGAACCGTTTTAATGGGCGCACCCTCATCGTCCATCGCGGTTTTCCTGATCAATATTTCAAGGAACTGCTGGAACAGCCTGGCGGCGGCGGGCATTTCCGGATAGATGTGCGGATTCCTCCCGGCACGCCGCCGACACCCATTGAATGGGTTGTTCATCATCACGTCATCCCTCTGGATTTACCCATGCCGCTGCTGGTCAAGGTCGATCCGGACCGTCTGTATTTGCGCCATTTGCTGCATGGCGAGCATGCCGGGCATCCCAGCGAGATTCTCTGGATGCTGGATGCCATCCGTGAGCGTTATCACATGCGTCTGGAGCGCCAGCAGGGCTATTACCAGCCCGTGCCGGGAATGCCCGTAGAAGAAAATGACATTGACTACGACTTCAACAATGACTGATTACCTGGATGATGCCGCCCTAATGCGTTACTCCCGACAGATTCTTCTGCCGGAAATTGACCTCGAAGGACAGAAACGTCTGCAGCAAAGTCGCGTACTCATCATCGGCATGGGTGGACTGGGTTGTCCGGCATCGCAGTATCTGGCTGCGGCAGGAATTGGACAACTGACCCTTTGCGATGGGGACGTTGTAGAAATCAGTAATCTGCAACGTCAGATTCTTTATACTGAAGCGGACCTGGGACGGCCCAAGGCCAGCGCCGCCCGTGAACGACTGCTGGCCATGAATCCCCATATCCGGGTGAGTGCCTGGACCGAAAACGCCAGCAATGAATCGCTGGGCAGTGCCCTGGAAACCCATGATCTGGTTCTGGATTGCAGCGACAATTTTCACAGCCGCCACACCATCAACCGCGCCTGTCGCGAGGCTCGCGTACCGCTGGTCAGTGCTGCCGCCATTCGCTGGGAGGGGCAGCTCAGTGTGTTTGATTTCCGCGACCAAGACACCGCCTGCTATGCCTGCCTGTATCCAGAACAGGGCGAAGAAAATGGCGAAGACACCTGCTCCCGCAACGGAGTGCTGGGGCCCCTGCTGGGCATTCTCGGCAGCATGCAGGCCGTTGAGGCTATTCGTCTGCTCAGCGGTCACAACTCCCCGCTGAGCGGACAACTCCTGCTGGTCGACGCCCACCACTGGCAATGGCGTCAGGTGCAACTGCGCCGCGACCCAGCCTGTGGGGTTTGCGGCGGGGTCTGCGCATGAACCCTTTGATTTTACCCCGCACTCTGGCCAACGCCCTGCTCGCTGATCTGCAGTCCGGCGCTGGACAAGGGCTGGTCGGCGCTTTGCAAGAACGCCCCTGCTCCGTTTACCCGGTCAGTGCCGAACAACGCGGCATGGCGCTGGATCTGCTGACCAGCCGGGGCGAAACGCTTTTTGCCTGCTATGCGGCGGCTCCGCAGGAACCTTACAGCACTTTGCCCGAAAAGCCCCTGAACCCCTTTGATCCACCCTACCAAATCCGTCTGGCAACCGACATCCGTGGGGTGATCGTACTACGCGCCTATGCCCGGAAAGCCGGACAAGGCTGGCAGGAAAAAATCATCGAGCTGGAAAATGACTGAAGACCATGGATTTTCGGTCATGTCCTTCAATATTCAGGTAGGTATTGGCTCTCATCGTGCCCGGCACATGCTGCTCCATGGCTGGAAATATGTAATGCCGCACGGCCAAAGTCTGCGCAATCTGGAACGCATTGCCGAAATTCTTTCAGAAGCGGATGTTGTCGGCCTGAATGAAGTAGATGCCGGCTCGTTTCGCAGCCAGTATGTGAATCAGGCCGGTTTTTTGGCAGAACGGGCGCACTTTCCTTACTGGGCGCAGCAACGCACCCGTGATTTTGGCGAGCTGGCCCAGCACAGTAACAGCATACTCTCGCGCTGGCCCATTGCCCGCAGTGAACCGCACACTCTGCCGAGCTTCATGAAAGGTCGGGGCATGCTGGAAACCAGCACCGAAATCAATGGTAGGGCTCTGACTGTCGTCATCACCCATCTGGGCCTCAGTCGTCACGCCCGTTTCAGTCAAATCCGCGATCTCGCGCAACGTCTGCGCCAGCGCCGCCATCTCATTCTCATGGGCGACCTCAACTGCACCGCCCGCTCTCCGGAAATCCGCCTGCTCCTGGCCGAAAGCGGACTACAGGCGCCGCCCTGGAACCCGCCTACCTTTCCGAGCTGGTCTCCGCGCTTTTCCTTTGACCACATTTTCTGTAGTCCGGACCTGGAATTCACCGAAATTGAAAGTATTGGCGAACCCCTGTCCGATCATCTGGCTCTCAAGGCGCGATTGCGCTGGAACTCGAAGCCAGAGGCAAATGTAAAGACCCGGTCACCGTAAAAGGAATCCGGCTGTCAAAAGGTCCTGTTACCAGATAACCCTTGACGGCATAGGGCAGGCCCTTCTGACTGTCGACACTGCCCAGTTCACCCAACACGGGTAACAAATTACCCGTAACCGGGATGGAAACCACGCTACTTCCATACGCCGGAACCCGTACGGGCTTATTCAGCAGGCCATAAGCCACCTGCCGGTTTTGCACCAACAAACGCGCCTCCCCGGCCTTGGCGCGCAAGGCGCTGCTGTTGGGATTGCTGATTTTCAGATCCAGGGTAAAAGACTGCGACACAAAACCTACCGACTGGGGATGAATGCTTTCCAGTTGCACCTGCGGCGAATGGGCCGGAAAAGCGCTGCAAGCCGTCAACGGCAAAGCGGCCATCATCAGCAAAGGCCAACGCCAAAAACTTTGGGAGAAGCCAGCACTTCGTGTAACAATACCCATCAGTCCACTCCAGCAGATCCAAGCGACTGAGTATAACCCAAGGAATATCCGATAAAAGCCCATTTCGCGCATGACCGACCATAATCCCCAAGAGCCTCGCTGGCAGCTTCAGGAGCAGACCATCACCCTGAGCGGTCGCTGGACCTTACGCCGCCTGGGCGGTAGTTTTGCCCAACAGCAAAAAATGCTGAGCAACATTCACGCCGACCTGATCTGGGATTTACGCAATCTGGAAGCACTGGATAGCGCCGGTGCGCTGCTGCTCTGGCAGGCCTGGGGAAACCGTTTCCCCGAAAAAATACAGTTGAACGATTTGCATCAGGCCATATTCACCCGACTGGCCGATTTACAACCTTTGACGCATCCCCCGCGCCGTCCCTTTCAGATTCTGGACGCTCTCGGTGCTTTTCTTGTCGAAACCGGCGGTGATCTTTGGGGGATTTTTTTGTTGATGGGTGCGCTACTGCTGGAATTCGGGCGCGGCTTGCGGCATCCCCGCAGCTTTCCCTGGCGGGAAATATCCGCCACCATTGTCAGCACCGGCCCCAGTTCCCTGCCTATTTTGACGCTCATCGGTTTTTTGATCGGGGTGGTGATTTCCTTTCAGTCGGCTTCCACTCTCGCCCAATATGGAGCCAACATCTACATCGTCAATATTGCCGGTCTGAGTATTTTGCGGGAGTTTGGCCCGTTGATCACGGCGATCATCCTTTCCGGCCGTTCGGGTTCGGCGTTTACCGCCCAGATCGGGGCCATGCGCGTCACCGAAGAACTTGATGCCCTGCGCACCTTTGGTATCCCCCCCATCCGTCGCCTGGTGTTACCCAAGGTTATCGCCCTGGCTCTGGTGGTTCCCTTGCTGGTGTTGTGGACGGACATGGTGGGGATTTTCGGCGCCATGCTGGTCGCCAAGGCCAACCTGGGCATCAGCTACCACTTTTTCATTCAGGAAATGCCCGTTGCCGTTCCCAGTTTCAATTTATGGCTGGGTATTATCAAAGGCGCCGTTTTCGGCATACTGATTGCCTGGATTGCCGGTTTTCATGGCCTGAAAGTCAAGCCCAACACCACCAGCCTGAGTCGGGAAACCACCAATTCCGTGGTGTTCTCCATCACCCTGGTGATTCTCATTGACGCCATCCTCGCGCTGGTATTTGCCAATACGGGGATTAGCTGATGGAACGGCCTGATGCCATCATCATGGAAAATATTGGTACCCGCTTCGGAGACTACTGGATTCACCGCAATCTGGACCTGAAAGTCCACTGCGGTGAAATCCTCGCCATTGTCGGTGGCAGTGGCACCGGCAAAACCACCCTGTTGCGGGCCATGATGGGCCTGGTCCCCATTGCCGATGGCAAGCTGACCATACTCGGCAAAAATCCGCAAACCCTGACCCTGCGCGAACAAATTGCCCTGCGCCAGCGCTGGGGCGTACTTTTCCAGCAAGGTGCCCTGTTCAGCGCCCTGACCGTTTTCGAAAATATTGCCTTTCCCCTGCGCGAATGGGGACACCTGACCCGCAGCGAAATCAATGATCTGGTGGCCCTAAAATTACAGATGGTCGGGCTTCAGCCCAAAGATGCCTGGAAACTGCCCGCCGAGCTTTCTGGCGGCATGATCAAGCGCGTGGCCCTGGCGCGGGCGCTGGCCATGGAAGCGGAAATTCTCTTTCTGGACGAGCCCACCTCGGGACTGGATCCGATAGCTGCCTCGGATTTTGATGCACTGCTGCGGCAGGTACATGCGGATATCGGCTTTACCGTGGTCATGGTCAGTCATGATCTGGACAGTCTCGCGGCCACCGCCAGCCGGGTGGCGGTACTGGCCGACCACAAGGTACTGACCGTGGGCCCCCTCAATGCAGTGCAGGCCGTGGATCATCCCTATATTCAGGCATTTTTTCATGGGGAACGCGGCGAAAGATTACTCAACAGCCTCCGGGCCACCGGCAAACTGCCTACTCTCCCCAGCGGCGACCAATCTGGTTTGGCACGCCAATCTGATCCAGCACCCGCGCAACCATAAAATCCACCAAATCTTCAATGCGCTGGGGACGATGGTAAAAACCCGGACTGGCGGGCAAAATCCGCACCCCCATGCGCGCCAGACTCAGCATATTTTCCAGATGAATGGTCGAAACCGGACTTTCCCGGGGCACCAGCACCAACTTGCGGCCTTCCTTGAGCATGACGTCTGCCGCGCGTTCGGTCAGATTATCGGACAAACCATGGGCAATAGCCGCAAGAGTGCCTCCCGAGCAAGGGCAAATCACCATGGCGCGAGGCGCATTGGAACCCGAAGCGACGGGGGAATACCAGTCATGCGGGGCATAAACAGACAACAAACCAGGCTCGGTCCCAAAATGGGTATTAAGAAACCGGGTGACACCCTCGGGCTTTTCCGGCAAATCCAGCCCCAGCTCTTCCTTGCAGACCACCCGCGCCGCGTCGGAAATCAGCAGATAAACCTGAATCCCGGCGGTGAGCAGGACCTCCACCAGACGCATACCGTAAGCTGCCCCCGAAGCACCCGTCATCGCCACACAAATACGGTCCTGCGGACTCTGTTCTGCCATTATTTTTCTCCTGTTGTGACGGTATTTCTGCGCGCCAGTTCCGCCAACAAGCGCCCATGAATGCCCGCAAAAGCCCCGTTACTCATCACCAGAACCTGATCTCCGGCCTGTAATTCGTCAAGAATCTGCTGTAGCAGCTCATCCATGTCCGGGGAAACTTGCGCCGTTCCCGCCAGGGCAGCGCGAACATCCCAGCCTATATCGGCGGGGGCAAAAACAAAAGCACGATCAGCCCCCTGCAGGCTGGCAGCCAAAGTCTGCTGATGTATTCCCAGCTTCATGGTATTGGAACGCGGCTCCAGCACGGCAATCAAGCGGCCGGAGGCGCCCATCTGCCCGCGCAAGGCGGCAATGGTCGCCGCAATGGCCGTGGGATGATGGGCAAAATCATCATACACCGACACCCCGGCAGCGCTGCCCCGCAATTCCAGACGCCGACGCACCCCCCGAAAACTGCGCAAGGCGGCTATGCCCACGTCCAGGGGGACTCCAGCATGCCGCGCCGCCAGCAAGGCTGCCAGGGCATTTTCGGCATTAAACACCCCCGCCGTATCCCACTCAGCCTGCCCACGCAGCTGCCCCTGCTCCACAATACTGAAGCGCCGGCCATCGGGACTATCCAGTTGCACCTGCCAATCGCCCCCGTCGGCAAAATGCTGCACCGGCGTCCAGCAGCCCTTGTCCAGCACCTGCTGTAAAGCGGGTGCCGCCGCGTTGACGATCAACCCGCCAGTACCAGGCACTGTCCGCAACAAATGATGGAACTGGGTGATAATGGCCGCGAGATCCGGAAATATATCGGCATGATCATATTCGAGATTATTCAGTATCAGCGTACGCGGATGATAATGCACGAATTTGGAACGCTTATCGAAAAAAGCCGTATCGTACTCGTCGGCCTCAACCACAAAAAACGGACTATCGGTAAGCCGCGCCGAAATCCCGAAATTCAGCGCTTCGCCACCAATCAGAAAGCCGGGATTGAGTCCCGCTTCCTGCAATATCCAGGTCAATATGGAAGTTGTGGTGGTTTTTCCGTGGGTGCCCGCCACTGCCAGTAACCAGCGACTAGCCAGAATCTCCCGCGACAGCCAGGCCGGACCGGAATCATAAGGAATCTGCCGATCCAGCACCGCCTCTACACAGGGATTCCCCCGGGACAGGGCATTACCAATAATGACCAGATCAGGCGCGGGGTTAAGCTGTGCGGGGTCATACCCTTCATGCACCACAATCCCCTCGCGGGCCAGCAGGTCACTCATGGGTGGATAGGTGTGGGTATCAGAACCCGTTACCTGATGTCCGGCGGCACGCGCCAACAAGGCCACACCGCCCATGAAAGTCCCGCAAATACCGAGGACGTGAATATGCATGCGGGATTAGTGCATGGTACTGCGGGATGGCGCGCCCAAACGCTGATCGAGCATCTGGTTGGCCAGTTCAAAAAGTGCGGAGAATTTCTCCAGCAACTCCTGATAACGGGTCATCAAATCTTCTTCTTCGGCCAGCACCGGATGATCGTCCAGAGAACGGGCGAGCATGTCGCGGGCCATGCCCAAACGCTCCACCACCTCAAAATACGCCCAACCATCGGGAGGCTGGGCACTGGCTGCGGCCATTTCCTGCTGGTAATACCAAACCAGAGCACCCCGGGTAACAGCCTGGGCAGCGGTGGGTTCTTCCACTTCCGTCAACTGCCATTCATGACTGGTGGGTTCCTGCCAGTCCATATACACATGCCAGCGCTGGCCGTTTTCGTCGGACATAAACTCCAGACGCACGCCAACCCCCTGGTCGCCAAGGCGGGCAATCAGGCGTTCTGCCTCTTCCCAATCATCGGCATAATCCGGAATGGGACTGCCGGGGACAGAACCCATGACCAGCAGCTCCACCTGCTCCAGATAATGGTGATCCAGCGCAGCGCTGCGGGCGATTTCCAGCGCGTCATTGCTACTCAAAGAAGGTTCCTTCCACCGGACTGCTGGCGCTGGCGTAAAGCTTGCGCGGCATCCGGCCAGCCAAAAACGCCTTGCGCCCGGCGTCCACACCCAGACGCATGGCTTCCGCCATCAATATCGGATCCTTGGCGGCGGCAATGGCCGTATTCAGGAGTACCCCATCACAACCCAGTTCCATGGCTACCGCCACATCCGAAGCCGTACCCACCCCTGCATCCACCAGAATCGGCACCGTCGCCTGTTCAAGAATAATGCGCAGATTGTACGGATTACGGATCCCCAACCCCGAACCAATGGGTGCTGCCAGCGGCATCACCGCCACACAGCCCATTTCCGCGAAGGCCTTGCAGGCCACCGGATCATCCATGCTGTACACCATCACCTCAAAACCCTCGGCAACCAGGGTTTTAGCCGCTTCATAGGTTTGCCGCATATCTGGATAAAGGGTCTGAGGATCGCCGATGACTTCCAGCTTGACCAGTTTCCAGTCGCCGAGTTCACGGGCTAGACGACAGGTGCGCACCGCGTCTTCAGCGGTATAACAGCCCGCCGTATTAGGAAGAATGGTAAATTGATCCGGAGGCAAAGCCTCCAGCAAATTGGGAGCGTCGCGGTCCTGGCCAAGATTCACCCGACGCAACGCCACGGTAATAATTTCCGCGCCCGCCGCATCTACAGCCGCCCGGGTTTCTGCAAAATCCTTGTACTTGCCCGTACCCACCAACAATCTGGAATGGTACGCACGCCCCGCGATCACCAGGGGATCTTTATGTATGGTCATTATTTCACCTCAAAATAGGGATTGATGCCGCAGCGCCAACCATTAACCGCCGCCCACCGCCTGAATGATTTCCAGACGATCACCCGCAGCAACCATGACCTCGCCATGGGTGCTGCGCGGCACAATTTCGCCATTGCGCTCCACCGCCACCCGCCGCTCCGCCCAACCCAAATCGGCAAGTAGCGCCAGCACCGTCATTTGCTCCGGCACCTCACGGGGCACACCATTTACCTGTATCAGCATGCCTGCGATGCTAGAACCTCCCCGCAGGGGCGTCAATCCCGCAACTCTTGCAAAAGTTCCGCACTCCGTTTGCGCCATCGCGGCATTTCTGCGCGAAATGCCGCAAGTCTTTCGAACGGGAGCGCGCTCGTGCCATTCTCCACACTCTCAACGCGCGCCACAGGACGCCCATGACGCGTAATGATAACCGTCTCACCATTTTCGACCTGATGAAGAATTTCACTCAGATGCGTTTTTGTATGCGCCAGCGTATAAGTTCCCATCATTTTCTCCCAAGATGGCTATATTTATGGCCAAAATAAAGGACCTAAACATCAAGATCAACAATTTTGGGGGTGATGCCTTGTATATAAACCAAAGCCCGCCTAGGATAACGAGATTATGCCCACCATCGATCACATAGACGCGGCGCGGGTAGTGATCTACCTCAACGATCATCGTCCTGCTCATGTGCACGTGGTAAAAGGGGATGGTAAGGCAGTATTCATATCGCATTGCCCGAAAGGGCCACCGGAGCTACCGGAGAGCACTGGCTTTTCCAGGACGGAGATACGTCACATTCTGGAAGAAAGCATATCCCGATTGGCATTATTCTGTGGAGAGTGGGAGAGGTACCATGGACCAGATAGACAAAATTCTTGAGCGCGACTGGGACGCTGCAAATCAGCGTGGACAGGAGACGCTTGCTGCTGGCCCACTGGCGGAGTCCGCCTACTATGACCAACCTACGGGAAAGATCGTGATAGAGCTGAACAACGGCGTTGGTCTACACATCCCACCAGCATTGATTCAAGGCATAGAGAATGCCACCCCCGCAGATATGGCAGAGATCGTCATTCAGGGACGTGGCCTTGGACTACACTTCCCGCGATTGGACGCTGATCTGTACGTCCCTGCATTGGCGCGGGGCGTTCTCGGTACATCGGCATGGATGCGCAGCCTTGGGCAGAAGGGAGGCGTATCAAAAAGCCCCGCCAAGGCAGCGGCAGCCCGAAGAAACGGACGGCTTGGCGGGCGACCACCATCCACAGAAAAGAAGGCTGTATCGTAATGTCTCATGTTAGGCAGAGAGAGGCCCACAAGACACAAGGACGCATTCTGTCTAACAAGATGAGCGTTGATGAATATCTAGCCGGCGAGCAGGACGGTGAGTTCCGGCACGAATATATTGATGGCATGGTCTATGCCATGGTCGGTGCCAGTCGCCGTCACGCGCTGATAGTCACCTCCCTCACCCTCTTGTTGGGTCCCAAAGCACGGCAGCAAGGCTGCCAACTTTTCACCAATGACATGAAAGTGCGTATCCAGCAGGCCGGAGAGGAGAGCTTTTATTACCCCGACCTGATACTCGGCTGCGATCCCAACGATCGGGAAACTTACTTCAGCACCCGCCCCTGCCTGATTATCGAAGTGCTTTCTGAAAGCACCGAACGCATCGACCGGCGCGAAAAACTTTATGCCTATACCGGCGGACTGCCCAGCCTGTACGAATACCTGCTGCTCGCTCAGGACTGTCGTCATGCTGATCTATATCGCCGCAGGTCAGAAGGCTGGCAGCATGAAAAGCTTGTCGAAGGCAGCATCCATCTGGATTGTCTGGATATGGACGTGAGCATCGATGATATCTACCAGGATGCCGAGCGTGCGTAACAGCCCCATGCGTCGCCCAACGCCTTGACAGCATTCAGCCCCGCCCCCTAATCTCCTCACTATGACCGCCGCTCCACGCCCTGCGCGCTATGAAGATCTTTTGGACCTGCCTGAAAACATGGTGGGCGAGATCATTGCTGGCCAAATGCACACACAACCCCGACCGGCACCTGCTCATGCCCTTGCCACATCAAACCTTGGGGTTGAACTTGGACAACCTTTCGGACGTGGGCGCGGTGGCCCCGGCGGCTGGTGGATTCTGGATGAGCCAGAACTACATTTGAATGCAGACATTCTCGTACCCGATCTCGCTGGCTGGCGCCGCGAACGCATGCCAGTGCTACCTAAAACCGCCTGGTTTGAAATGGCCCCGGACTGGGTTTGTGAAGTGCTCTCCCCCGCCACGGCGCGTACAGATCGCATTCTCAAACTTCCCCGCTATGCCGCTGCTGGCATCGCCCATTGCTGGTTAATTGATCCCGAAGTCCGCACTCTGGAAGCTTTCGCCAATCAGGACGGTCATTGGCTGCTGTTGGGCACCTGGGGCGGCGATGATGAAGCCAGCATTGATCCGTTTGCGGCGGTGCCTTTGTCGCTGGCTGGGCTATGGGTGGATTGAAGATATGCGCCTCAGCCCCCTGCAAATCGCCCAGATCCGCCAGAGCGCTGCCGAAAGCTTCGGCCCCGAAGCCCGTGTCTGGCTCTTCGGTTCGCGCGTGGATGACCGCAAGCGGGGCGGCGACATTGATCTGCTCGTTCAGACGCGCGCGCTGTCGTCTGACGTTGCATTGCGGTGCAAAATATGCATGCTTGGCCTGCTAGAATCCCGCCTTGGCGAGCAAAAAATCGACCTTGTCATCGAACAGCCTAACGATGATCGCCCTATTGTGCGCGTCGCCCACGAAACCGGACTTGCCTTGTGAAACAGACGCCAGAACGACTCGCCTTGGCTCATGCCTATTCGACATGCCTTGGTCACGCGGAAGCCTTGCAGGAGGCGCTCGTTGATCTCCATCAGCGGGATCTGCACGAACTCGAGTGGAATAAGCTTGCCAAGGAAGATCGCCGTCTGCTCGATCAGTTCGCCTACCGATATACGCGCATTCAAGACGATATGGGTACACGACTGATGCCTGCCATTCTGTGCGCATTGGAGGAGGATATCGCCGCCATGCCTGTCGTGGATCGCCTCAATCGTCTGGAACAACTGGGCTGGCTACCCTCTGCGGCGGAATGGTCGGAACTTCGCCGTATCCGCAACGCATTTGCCCATGACTACCCGGAAACGCCAGCGGAACGGCACGCGCAGTGGCGCTTGGCTATAGCTGCCGCTGAACAGGTATTGACCATACTGGATGGATTTGCCACCCATATGCACACAGTGCTGCCGGGCTGAACCCTATGCGCCTCAGCCCCTAACATGACCGCCCCTCACCCCCGCATTGCCCGGTCCACCCTCATCAATCTGGCAGGTCTCCTCATCCCCACCCTGGTTTCTCTAGCCACTGTTCCCCTATACCTGCGCTGGATTGGTGAAGTCCGTTACGGCGTTTTGCTTCTCGCCTTCTCTCTACTGGGTTATTTCGGTGCCTTTGACCTCGGGCTCGGGCGTGCCGTGGCGCAGCGGATCGCCCGACAGGAAAATGACGAGGAACGTAACCGTACCTTTTGGACCGCCTTCCTTCTGAGCGCGGGCATGGGTATATTGGGTGGAATTATTCTTTTTTTTCTCGGCCACTGGCTTTTTTCTGACATTTTTCAGATGCCGATTATGCTACATGCCGAAGCCCAAAAGGCCATTCCCTGGCTCGCAGCTATCGTCCCACTCATCGCACTTATCTCCGTCCTGGCAGGAACGCTTGAAGCGCGTCAGGCCTTTGTCTCCCTCAATGTCAGCCAGATCATAGGCGTCATAGGCCTCCAGACCTTGCCTCTCCTTAGTGTTGCTCTCGGCCATGGGAGCATCGCCGCACTCATCGCTTCCGCGCTTGTCGGTCGCCTGATGGGGGTGATAGTTATGTTCTGGCTGACTGCCCGCAGGCTGCCCTTTGCGGGATGGCCCGCCCTGCATCGCGCTGAGATCGGCCCTTTGCTGCGTTTTGGCGGCTGGGTGAGCGTTTCAGGAGCCGTCATCCCACTGCTCACCATCATCGATCGCCTCATCATTGGTGCCCGACTCGGTGCCGCTGCCGTTACAGCCTACACTGTACCTTTTAATCTAAGCCAGCGTCTTACCTATCTGCCCTATGCTCTCAGCACCACTCTTTTCCCGCGTTTTTCTCAAGCGCAAGGGGAAGATGCCAAAGGGCTCTTACGCCAAGCTGTCACCGCACTTTCCGCCATCCAGACCCCATTCATCGTCCTCGCCATCCTGCTCATACATCCCTTCCTTATTCTCTGGATCGGCGCGACTCTAGCGGCAAAGATGGCTCCGGTAGCCATCATTTTATTGCTGGGTATCTGGATTAATGGTCCTGCCTATATTCCTTACGCTTACATGCCTGCCCAAGGACGCCCTGACCTTATGACTAAGTTTTATCTTGTGGAACTCGTGCCTTTTTTGCTCATTCTCTGGGTATTGATCGCATGGCTGGGTATAGTAGGCGCGGCTCTTGCGTGGGTGTTACGGAGTAGCTCCGATGCCATTTTTTGTTTCGCGGCCACAGGTACCGCCAAAACCTATGGCAGAGCTATAGGCCTCACCTTGATCCCCGTCATTGCTGCCACGTTCATGGCGTTTTCCGCTCAGCCATTTACTTTATATCTTTCAATAGGCTCCGCCATTCTTGCCGTTTCTCTGGGAACATCCTATTACCTAATACCGAAAGCGCTACGCGTTCGCATGGCATTCTGGCGAAAGCCCCCGCTGTCCCCGTATTTTTCGGAGTAGATAGTTATGAAAGCCCCTATGAACAGAATAAAAGCATCCATTCGCAAGACGCCCTTGTTTGGCCCACTCAAGTGGCTTGCGGCGCTGCTGGGGCGGAGCAGTTACCCCTTACCGTTCTCCCACTCCCTACCCGCAGAACCTTTTCTAGATAGGGCCATCGCACGCATTGGCAAGAATCCCGATCCGGCTCGCCGTGAAGAAGAATTCTACAGCTATTTTAGTGAAATATGGGCCGAAGGTTATGAGAAGGGTTTGACTCAGCAATATACAGCCTACTTACCTTACATCCCCAAACGCAGCGACTTGCCATTTCTTGATATTGGCTGCGGTGCCGGTGAATTCATCCAATTTTTAAGCGCTAACGGCATTAGGACACAAGGGATAGACAGCAATAGCAAAGAAGTCGCTAGAGCCAAGGGATACGGCCTAGAAGTCAACCAAGCCGACGCTCTTGTCTACCTGCAAGATCATCTTGCATGTTTCTCCGGCATCTCCATGCTCGAAGTCATCGAGCACCTTCCCCCGGAATCACTTGCCTCTCTCTTATCCTCCATTTTCAAGTCATTAGCTCCCGGTGGGGTCGTGCTATTGGAAACCATAAATATCAAACACCCACTTGCTTTCCATAGTTTTTATAGCGATCCTACCCATACACGGCCCGTCCCCTCTGACCTTTTGGCCTTTCTTCTGCAATGGCAAGGTTTTGCAGGCGTGCAAGTAATTTATACGACTCCGCTGGCATTCACCCAGCAGCAGGCTAATGATCCGTCGAGAGCCTATTTTTCCTATGCAGTGTTGGGCAGTAAACCGACGGTGTCTATATGAAAGCCCTCTTGAAAGGGTGGATTCGAAGTTTGTTGGCTAACCCCAGGGCCACTGCTACTGTGAGAAATAGTTTGCGCCCATTCCCAGCAGTAGACGAAGAAATTAGAGTATGGACTTATTTGCTTAAGAAAAAAATCTTTCGCAGTGATCTTGGACTGTTGGCGGCTGACAAAATTCAAACAACATCAGTAAACGTTATTAATAAACAGAAACAACTTCTAGTCGATGTTTCAGAGCTGATATTGCGAGACGTGCATACTGGCATTCAGCGTGTCGTGCGCAATATCCTGCAAGAGCTCCTAAATAATCCTCCTACGGGTTATATGGTAGAGGCTGTTTATGTTGATGCGTTAGGTCAACTTCGATACGCACGAAAGTTTAGCAGCGCCACTATCGACAGGCCCAGTGCCGAACTTGATGAAGCCTTGGTTTCTATTCGCTCTGCAGATGTTTTTTTCTGTCCGGATCTCCACATGAACTATCCCTTTGCAATGTTGGCTGCATTGCAAAAACGTGGACTCCGAATTGTCTTTACCACCTACGATATCATTGGACTAAATAAAGATAGACTTTTACCAAGATCTTACAGCATGGCTTTCACCGACTGGTTCTGCGGTGTCATGTCCGTAGCTGACGCTATCGTCTGCGACTCCTGCGCTGTGGCTGACGAAGTTCATGGCTGGCTGCAAGATCATCCTGGTCAGCGCACTCGATCCTTGCCCATTGGTTATTTCCATCTAGGCGCCAACATCGAGGCTAGCGTAACAACCCAAGGGCCAATAGATGAAGGGGCTGAAGTGCTGGCAGCCTGCCAAGCCCGCCCCACCCTGCTCATGGTCGGCACCTTGGAACCGCGCAAAGACCACGTCCAAGCACTGGCGGCAGTAGAGGCACTCTGGCTAGCTGGCATGGACCTTAATCTGGTCATCATCGGGAAGGAAGGCTGGCGCAGCCAGCACCTTGCGCGCCAGTTACGCCGTCATCCTGAACGCAACCAGCATTTATTCTGGCTTGAAAATGCCAGTGATTCCCTCCTGATTGAACTTTATAAACAATCGAGTGTGTTACTCGCTGCATCTTTCGCAGAGGGATTTGGCCTGCCTCTGATTGAGGCTGCGTATTATGGTTTGCCTATTATTGCCCGCGATATTCCTATTTTTCATGAAGTAGCGGGTGAATACGCCTACTATTTCCCTAACACCAATAGTTCTGATTTGGCCGAAAGCATTCAGCATTGGCTTGAGCTTGATGCGCAAGGCAATGCTCCGCAATCCAAGGGAATGCCCTACCTGACGTGGGAACAAAGCACTCAACAACTACTCAAGGTCATCCTTGAGGACAACTGGTATACCACCTATCAGCCTGATAAGGTGGAAAAGACCAACAAAAGTGATAGCACAGCTTAATCCCGTCAGGCTAGAAAATCAGTTAAAATCACATAAACCGCTCCGCCCGATAAGGCTCCGGATCCGTAAACGGCGTTTCGCCCTCCATCATTTCTGCCAGCAGGCGTCCGGTTGTGGGGCCGAGGGTCAGGCCCTGGTGGCAATGGCCAAAGGCGTACCAGAGGCCTTTCTGGCCGGGGGCGGGACCGATAATGGGCAGCATGTCGGGGGTGCAGGGGCGTGAGCCCAGCCAGGCTTCCGGGTCCAGGCGTTCGCCGAGGCTGGGCAGGAGTCGCCGCGCCTGGGCTTCGGCGCGGGTCAGGGGAATGGCGGAACGTGGCGCGTCGCGGTCGGCGAATTCTGCGCCGGTCGTCAGGCGAATACCCCTTTGCATGGGGGCCAGTACATAACCCTGATCGGCGTCCAGAACCGGGTGGCAGAGCGATGTGGCGGGCTGGCGGTAATGCATGTGGTAGCCGCGCTTCACGAAAAGCGGCGGATGAAAACCCAGTGCGCGGGTAATATCCGGCGACCAGGCTCCCAGGGCAATCACCAGTTCGGCAGCTTCTATGGGACCGTGTGCGCTGTGTACGCGCCATCCAGCTTGTTCTTTTTGCACTTTTTCAGCATTACCGGTGCGGAACTCGCCGCCCAGTTGGGTAAAGTAATTCAAATAAGCGCGAGTCAGCGCGTGGGGGTCCGTAACGGCCAGCGGTTGGGTCCAGTGAATACCTCCCGCAAGACCGGGGCGCAAAGTCGCTTCCATCTGCGCCACTTGTGCCGTATCCAGTGCCTCATAAGTGACTCCAAAGTGCTCAGCCTTGTAGGCGGCCTCCTGCAGGGCATGGTCCAGAGATTCTGCATGGGCATGAACCTGCAACCAGCCACCGGCACGAAACAGGTTTGTCGCCCCGGCCAGTCCAGCCAGGGCCAGATGATCATCCAGGCAATGGGTAATCAGGGCGGCATAGTGGCGGGCAATGGCCCGATGCCGTTCTTCCTGGGAGTTGTACCAGTATTGCATAAAGGGAATAGCCAGGCGGGGCAGCATGGTGCCGCGATAATAGGCTTCCGTCGAACGATTGCGGGCATAACTTACCATTTGTGCCAAAGCGCGGGGAAAGGGGTGCGGCATGACAGCCTCGCGCTGAATCAGGCCGGCATTACCAAATGATGTCCCCTCCCCCGGACCCTGGCGGTCGAGCAGCAGGGTTTGCCGACCGCGAAGTTGCAACTGCAGGGCAATAGATACGCCGACAATGCCGGCTCCCAGGACGATGACAGCGTGTTGGTTGGCCATCAGTACGGCTCCACTCGCCCACGTGGAGGGCAACGAAGCTCCATAACTTCGACGTTCTCTGCCATGACGGTCCCCTCTTAATGGCTGTAGAGTGAGATTCTGCTCCAATCACCCGCATTATGCTAATACAGCCTCCAGACGAAGCGAATGCGCAGCAGGCCGCACTTCTTTTTTTCGTCCGTGACCCGGCAACGGTTTTTCCTCGACAATAACCATTCCGGAATCCGCCAGCACGTCTATATCCCGCTTCACAGCACTACGATCACGCCCGAGACGTTCCGCAATCTCGGTAATGGAAAGCGGTCTTTCCAAAACCACTTGCATTAGAGCAAGTCGGGCTGTAGTCAGCAGATGCAGCAAGTCTGAGGGGTCTTCAAAACTGATGATTTTTTCTTCGGAAATGGGTTGTCCGGCATCTGCTGTACGGGCAATTTTCTTGCCGCGTTCAAAGAACGTTTTTTCATGGGCTACCTGCAGTAACATTTTATCGCCTCCTTAAGGCCATCCAATCCTCTTCAAAACGTGCTTCGATATCCTCAAAACTGATAAAATCTATCGGGTGCATATCTCCCAAATAATGACGATGGTGGTATCCGTGCTGGTTGTCATATCCCACAACACGACCATTATCCACTGCGCATATCGCGTGATTGATATAGGCCAGGTTGTACCGCGTTACTTCGCCCCTTTCATCCACCCACACTTCCCGGCGCAGCTGCCCGTTCCCTCGCTTTCTGTAAATATGATGAACCTCATCAACCAGTTGCTTGTCAGCCATGATTAAATATATCACTTCTGATACCAAACAAGCCACTTATCTTCGCGATCACCTCAAATTTTCTTTTGGTGGCTTGAGCAACTTGACAGAAGGCAGTGGCTCGGCCATGGTTGCGGGAAATTGTGAGGACACCCATGCTGCATTTTCCTGATATCAATACCGTTGGTTTTCCCCTGGGTCCAATTACCATTCACTGGTATGGATTGCTTGAAATCATCAGCTTTGTCATTGCGACGGTATGGCTGATTCGGCGCGGCAAAATGTCGCACTGGAACTGGCGCAAGGAGCAGGTCGTCGATCTGGAATTTTATGTGGCAGTCGGGGCCATATTGGGTGGTCGGGTGGGTTACATTATCTGGTATAACCTGCCCTACTATCTCAGTGAACCCATCAAGATGCTGTATATATGGGATGGTGGCATGTCCTTTCATGGCGGATTGCTGGGCGTGGTGCTGGCCTGCTGGGCGTTTGCCAAATCTCATCAAGATCACAGTTTTCTGCCTACCCTGGATTTTATTGCGCCGGCCGTACCCATTGGTTTGGGGCTGGGGCGTTTGGCGAATTTCATCAACGATCAGTTGTTTGGCCGGGTCAGTCACCTGCCCTGGGCCATGGTTTTTCCTGCCGGTGGACCACAACCGCGCCAACCTTCGCAAATTTACGAATTTCTGCTGGAGGGGGTGTTGTTGTTTCTGATCCTGGCTATTTACAGCCGCAAACCCCGTCCAGCCGGGTCTATTGGCGGGATGTTCGTCCTGTTCTACGGGATTTTCCGCTTTGTGGCTGAGTTTGCCCGTCAACCCGATATTCAGTTGGGTTTTGTGTTTGGCCCGTTCACCATGGGGCAGGTCTTGTCCGTACCGATGATTATTCTTGGCCCGGTGATTATCTGGTGGGCGTATAAGGGAGGCTTTGCCGAGTCACCGCCGGCAACAAAACCTGCAGCCTCCAGCAAAACCGTCAGCGAACACTGATTTTCGACATTTTCGGGAGCTACTGACTAGTGGCTGATGAACTCAATGCACCGCAATTGGAGGCCGTCCACCACGTTCATGGCCCCCTGCTGGTTCTGGCTGGCGCGGGTTCCGGCAAAACCCGGGTCATCACCCGTAAAATTGTGCATCTGATTCGTGATCAACAGGTGGCCCCCAAACATATTTGCGCGGTGACTTTTACCAACAAGGCCGCCCGCGAAATGAAAAGCCGGGTCAGCCAATCCCTGCAGGGGCATAACAGCCGGGGCCTGATGGTATCTACCTTTCATCGTCTGGGCCTGGATATTTTGCGCAAGGACATTGAACGCCTGGGTTATCGCAACAACTTCAGCGTCATTGATCCGGGAGACAGTCTCAGCATGGTGCGCAACCTGCTGCGCGATGCCAATGGTCCCAGTGATCTGGCAGAGGCCATTCAGGCGCGCATTTCGCGCTTTAAAAATGACGGATTTCTGCCCCAGGAGGCCCAGGGGGAAGATCGGCTGGGGGAAGAAGCAGCGGTCATCTACAAGCCCTATCAACGTGCCCTGAGTGCCTGCAATGCAGTGGATCTGGATGATCTGATTCTGCTCCCTACCCGCCTGCTGCAGGAAAACGAGGAAGCCCGCACGGCCTGGCAGGATCGTATCCGTTATTTACTGGTAGACGAGTATCAGGACAGTAATGGTGCCCAGTATCGTCTGATCCGCAATTTGCTGGGCGTGCGTCACAACCTGACCGCTGTAGGGGATGATGATCAGAGTATTTATTCGTGGCGAGGGGCTGCAGCCGACAATTTGCATCGTCTGGCCCAGGATTATCCGGCCCTGAAAGTCATCAAGCTGGAGCAGAATTATCGTTCTACCGGCCGTATTCTCCAGTCCGCCAACGCGGTGATTGCGCAAAATCCCCATCTTTTTGAAAAGTGCCTGTGGAGCACTCTGGGCGATGGACATCCCATCCGGGTGCTGAACTGCGCCGATGAAAGTGATGAAGCCGAACAGGTGGTCAACGCCATTCTCCGTGACCGTTTTCAGCGCCAGGGAGAGTATCGGGATTATGCGATTCTTTATCGCAGTAACCATCAGTCACGACCTTTTGAGGCGGCTTTGCGCAATGCCCGCATTCCTTACCAGATTTCCGGCGGGTTGTCGTTTTTTGAGCGCAGCGAAATCAAGGATTTTCTGGCCTATTTGCGTTTACTGAGTAATCCCGATGATGATCCGGCCTTTTTGCGCGCGGTCAACACCCCGCGTCGGGGCATTGGCAGCAGCACCCTCGAAAAGCTCGGCGAGTTTGCCAAGGCCCAGAATTTATCTCTGTTTGCTGCGGTTTGGGAAGATGGGCTGGAACTGCCGGAAAAGGGTCGCAATGCCCTGCGCAGTTTTGCCGGATGGGTCAACCTGAAAGCCGATGAAGTCCAGAAAGCTGAGCTGATGCCCGCTCTGCAGAGCCTGCCCGATGACATTGGCTATTTATCCTATCTGCACAATGAAGGGGACGAAAAAGATGCTGCCCGGCGCTGGGAGAATATTCAGGAACTGTTGGCCTGGATGCAGCGCCTGCAGGAGCAGGAAGATGGCCCGCAAACCCTGGTGGAAATTCTCAACCGGCTGATGCTGTTTAATGTGCTGGAGCGGGAAGAAGACGATGACCGCGATGTGCTGCGCCTTACGACCCTGCATGCCGCCAAGGGCCTGGAGTTTCCCCAGGTGTTTCTGGTGGGCGCGGAAGAGGAATTACTGCCGCATCGTAACAGTGAAACCCCGGAACAAATCGCCGAAGAGCGGCGCCTGTTTTATGTGGGAATGACTCGCGCCCGTTTCCGCCTGACCCTTAGCCGCTGCCGCAAACGGCGGCGCTATGGTCAGGACGTCAATCCCAAGGCCTCCCGCTTTTTGCAGGAAATCCCCAAGGAACATCTGGACTGGCAGGGTGCAGACAGCGAGGCAGAGACCATGGACCCCGCCGTGGCTTTTGCCCGCCTGCGGGAAATGCTGGGTAAAAACTGAATGCCGGGTAAAAACTAATCTGATTCTGCATCAATACGCCAGACATCAAAATCATCTTGCACACATGGAGGCAACCATATAAGCAACCCTGACCGCATCGCAGGGACAAAAAGCATTCAAGACACCCGCCAGATTATGCTCACACAAAAAGGGGCCATCCACAGACAGCCCCTTTCAGTGACAACAGCGCGCTGCAATCAGTGTGCGGCGACGCTACCCATCGCCTTGACGCGTGCAGAAAGACGGCTCTTGGTACGTGCAGCAGCGTTAGGATGAACGATTCCCTTACCGGCAGTCTTGTCGATGACCGACTCTGCGGCATGCAGGGCCACGCGGGCTTCTTCCTGATTACCAGCGTGGACGGCCTTGAGCACCTTCTTCACGTAGGTACGCAGGCGTGAACGCATGCTGGCATTGCGCAAGCGGTGGTTTTCGTTTTGTAACACGCGCTTGCGCGCCTGAGCTGTATTCGCCAAGTTTTACTCTCCGTGTCTTTGCGTAGCTGATTACTGCTGAATTTTGAAGCTGCGGATTTTGACCCTTTCCTGCAACATTGTCAACGGATTATCTGCACATGCCGGGGTGGCAGGCGCAGCGTAGTCGCGACCGGGAAGACCTTGGCATTCGCTGTTCAGGTGTAATAAGGTAACACCTATTACTGATAGCAGGAGGTAAACTATGCCAGCCACTGCAGCAAAAACCGTATCGGTGAAACTGGATAACGATATACGCGATCGCATCCGGCATCTTGCCGATGTCCGACACCGCACAACGCATTGGATAATGCGACAGGCCATTGAGGAATATGTAGAGCGCGAGGAAAAGCGTGAGGCGTTCCGGCAGGGTACGCTCAAGGCATGGGAGGAATATCAGGAAACCGGCCTGCACGTCACTGGAGACGAAGTAATCGCCTGGCTGGAAACGTGGGGCGACGACAATGAGCAGACTGCACCGGCATGCCACAAGTAAAGTTCGCGCCCGCTGCCTTGCAAGACTTGGAGCGGTTGCGTGAATTTCTGCGTCCGAAGAACCCGGCAGCCGCTAAACGGGCTGCTGCAGCCATCGTGCAATCCCTGCAAGCTCTTGGACATCAGCCGCATATTGGGCGCACGGTTGAGGGCTTGCCGGAAGAATTCAGGGAATGGCTGATTGAGTTTGGCGACAGCGGATATGCGGCCCGCTATCGCTATGACGGTGCTGCGCTGGTGACGATCCTGGCCATTTGGCACCAGAAGGAGGCCGGGCTTTGACTTTTGTCAAAAACCGCCGAGTTATTCTGCCGTCATTACCTGCACATGTCGGGGTTGCACGCAGACCTTGAGGAAGTTTCCCACGGCAATCTGTGCGTCTTCGGCCTGCTGGCGGGATAGCAGCATTTCCAGTGAGGCGGGTCCTTCCAGATAAAGGCGCATGCTCAGACCTTCCTTTCGGCAAGCCTTGACCTGCACCGACAAGGGATTGGGACAACAATGCGCTGCCCCATCCTCTTGCAGGTAGATGTCTTCTGCGCGCATGGCCAGTTGTACGGGCATTCCTACCGACAGAGCTGGTTGCCACCCGGCCTGCATCTGCCATCCGGAGCCCGCTACCTGTAGGCGGGAGTTGTGCTCAGAACCGGCAATCTGACCTGAGAGAAAATTACGGAAACCCAGCAATCGGGCTGAAGCAACATGACGCGGCCGTGCAAACACTTCGCCGGGGGCGCCTTCCTGGACAATGCGGCCATCGCGCAAAATAGCCATATGGTCCGCCAGCATCGCCAGATGCGGATCGTGACTGACCGCCAGTACAGGAATCCCGAATTCGTGAACCTCCCTTACCAGTTCATCCAGCACCTCGTCCCGGGTCGCCATATCCAGCGCTGAAGTGGGCTCATCCAGCAATAATAACTGCGGTTTTCGTGCTAGCGCCCGCGCCAGAGCCACCCGCTGTTTCTGGCCACCGGAAAGTTCAGACGGAAAACGATTCGCCAAATCTTCAAGACCAACCCGTTGGAGCAAGGCCAGGGCATCCTTATGGCGATGGGCAGAGCGCGACAGGGGAAATGCGACATTTTCCCAGGCCCGCAAGTGCGGAAATAGTGCATAGCCCTGAGGCAAATAAGCAATGGGTCGTTGCTCTACGGCCAGATCTCCGTAAGGATTGACCTGGGCCGGGAGCAAACCGGCAATGGCCTTCAGCAGCGATGATTTACCTACACCGGAGACGCCCAACAGTACGGTGAAGCCGTGCACCTGCAAGCTGATATCCAGGGCAAGAGGCTGCTGCATCTGGCAATGAATTTGCAGGGCGGGAGCCGATGGCTTCAAAACATGGCCTGCGTCTGCCGCCGGGCGCGCAAACCAATCCAGAGCGGCAAGGGGACAGCCACCAGAAAAAATATCCACAGCAAGGGGTAAACTGCACTGAGGCCAATATCTTGCAAATTGACCCACAATTTAACCGGAATTCCCTCAGGGAAATACGCCACAATCAACACAATGCCAAACTCACCCATGGCCCGTACCCAGGCCAGGGCCACCCCGGCTGACAAACCAATGCGCGCCAACGGTAAGGTGACCCGCCAAAAAGTCTGAAACCGGTTGCGCCCCAATGTCCTGCTGATTTGTTCGAGTTCGCGGGGAACACCTTCAAAAGCTGCCCGCGCTGCGATGATATAATAAGGCATGGCCCCATAAATCTGGGCGAGGATAAACGCCGGAGCCGTATTGGTGAGATAGATGCCTGCGTGGCTGAATAGACTCCCTACCGGTGAATAGGGACCATAAAAACTGCTCAGCAAAATCCCCAAGGCCAGGGGCGGCGTCAGCAGGGGCAACATCAGCAGGGCATCCAAAAACCACTTGCCACGGCCCTGCCCGCGCGCCAGCCACCAGGCCAGCGGCGTTCCGGCCAGCACGGAAATAATCAGGGCCAACGCGCTGTAAAGTAAGGAAGTCCGGATTGCACCAAGATCGCCATCGGCAAAATGAAAATCAGGCCAGTCCGTCGCAAATAGCAGCGCTGCAAAGGGGGCCAGCAAAAAGACAAATACCAGGCCCGCCAAAGCAGGCCCCATCCAGCGAAAACGGTCAAACCCCGCTGTCATCCGATAGGCCGGAAAGCCTGGGCCATGATCCGCGCTTCGCAATACCCCTCCCCATAAAAGCCGTGTCAGGGAAATCCTTACGTTATTCCCAGATAAACATATCCGCAAGGTTATAGCGCTGCGGCACTAACCAGTCAAGCCTGCAGCAACAGCCCGGCGCCGCAACGGTCTACAGAGCAAGCTCAGGCCAAGGTCGAATAGTACATACATTATACCGGCTTCTTTATGCTATGCTTATGGAACAAATAGCGTTAACTATCCATTAAAGAGTCAGACATAATGCACTGGACCATCCTCCTCAAATCCGACCCCGAAGCAAAGGGTAATCCTGTTCTGCACGGCCTGCGCATGGCGGCGTCGGCTGTGGCGGATGGCGTTGAGGTGAGCGTTTTTCTTGCTCAGGAAGCCTGCCCCCTGGCTTTTCTGGATGAGCAAACCGGGGCAAAACAGTTGGTTCATCAGGATCTTATTCATGAACTTCAGGAACTGGGTGCGAAGATATATGTGGTCGGCCTGGAATGGCTGCATCAGTCTGAAAAATCCCTGCTCAACTCCAGCATTGAGGTTGCCAGCATGAAAACACTGGTCCGCCAGATGAAAATCTCCGATCAGGTCATCACCCTTTAAAACCATGGGTGCTACTTACGCTTTAGGAGATCTGCAGGGTTGTTGTGCCCCTTTCAACGAACTACTGCAAAAAGTCGACTTTGATGTGCAGCATGACCACCTCTGGTTGGCAGGTGACCTGCTGAATCGTGGTCCCGATAGTCGTCCATTGCTGAAAAAGCTTTTCAACTGGCAGGATCGCCTCCAGATTGTGCTGGGTAATCATGACTTATATGCCCTTTCGCGCTGGGCGGGTATTGTTCCCGCCAAAAAAAGTGACACCCTTGCGGTACTCCTCGCTGACAAAAATGCCGGTGACTGGCTGGAATGGCTAAGGCAGCAACCCCTGCTCCATCATGACGAAGCGCTGGGCTGGACGATGGTCCATGCCGCCATCCATCCCGACTGGGACATTTCCAGCGCTGCAGAGCATGCTTTGCAGGTGCAGGAGGCACTATGCGGCCCGCACTGGAAACGCTTTTTGAAATCATTGTGGGCTGCGCCCGCTCCGGATCGCTGGGAAGGTTGCCGCAACGAAGAAGACGCCCAGCGTTTTCGGGTGGCGGTATTTACCCGCGCCCGTTATGTCACCGCAGATGGTCTTTTCAGCTGGCCCAGCACCCTACCCAAAGACCTTGCGCATATGTATGCGCCGTGGCATCAATGGTTTTTTGAACGGCAATCCAGCGGTGCTATTATCTGCGGGCATTGGGCGACTCAGGGTCTGTTAGTGCATGAACGCTTGCTGGCCCTGGACAGCGGCTGCGTCTGGGGTCGGCAGTTGAGCGCAGCGCGCATTGATCTCGCCGAGCCACTGATTCAGCAGATCAATTGCCCCGCCTATGCTCAACCCGGCAACTAAGGAATAACATCAGCTCAGCAGACATGCCCACCATTACGCCCTCTCTCGAAATTCTCCGCCACACTTTCGGCTATGAACAGTTTCGAGCCCCTCAAGAGGAAGTCATCGCCACACTCATGAGCGGCCAGGACGCACTGGTGTTGATGCCTACCGGGGGCGGCAAGTCATTGTGTTATCAGATTCCTGCGATCGCCCGTCCTGGTGCTGGTGTAGTCATATCACCACTCATCGCGCTGATGGAAGATCAGGTGAATGCCTTGCGGCAGGCGGGGGTTGCAGCGGCGGCTCTCAATTCCAGCATTCAGCCCCGGGAAATCCGCGAAACCGAAGAAGCACTGCGCAGCGGCCAACTGGATTTACTGTACATTGCCCCCGAGCGTCTGCTGCAGGATCGTACCCTGCGCCTGCTGCAACAATGTCAGGTCAATCTTTTCGCGATTGATGAGGCCCATTGCGTATCCCAGTGGGGACATGATTTTCGCCCGGAATATTTGCAACTAAAGGTTCTTCACGAACGCTTCCCGGCCATACCGCGCATTGCCCTGACCGCCACCGCAGACCCCAAAACCCGTCTGGAAATCATCGAACGACTGGGACTGCAACGCGCACGCATTTTTACCCGGTCTTTTGATCGTCCCAATATCCGCTACCACATCCACAGCAGCAGCCAGGGTGCGCGCAACGCCCTGCTGCGTTTTATTCGCGACCGCCATGATGGTGAAGCGGGCATTGTTTATTGCCTTTCCCGTAAACGCGTCGAAGAAATAGCCGCATGGCTTCAGGCAGAAGGATTGGACGCCCTGCCCTATCACGCCGGTCTTTCTGCGGATGAACGGCGTCGCCATCAACAGCGTTTTCAGCGCGACGAGGGCGTAATCATCGTAGCAACCATTGCTTTTGGTATGGGTATCGACAAGCCCAATGTGCGTTTTGTGGCCCATCTCAATTTGCCCAAAAGTATCGAAGCCTATTATCAGGAAACCGGTCGGGCGGGGCGTGACGGTTTGCCGGCTGAAGCCTGGATGCATTATGGCCTGCAGGATGTGGTGCAACTGCGGCAGATGATCCAGCAATCTGAAGCCGACCAGCAACGCAAGCAAATGGAAGGCCAAAAACTGGATGCCATGCTCGCTCTTTGTGAAACGACGCAATGCCGGCGCCAGACCCTGCTCAGCTATTTTGGCGAAACCCTCGCCCAGCCCTGCGGAAATTGTGACAACTGCCTGACCCCTCCGGCCACCTGGGATGCCACCGTCGCTGCACAAAAAGCCCTCTCTGCGGTACACCGCACGGGTCAGCGTTTTGGAGTTCAGTATCTGGTCGATGTCTTGCTTGCCCGCGATGATCCCCGTATTCAGCAATGGGGCCATCATCAACTCCGGGTATATGGCATTGGCAAGGAATTATCTGCCAACGCCTGGCGCGCCTTGTTCCGCCATCTGTTACTCCGGGGCCTGGTTGAAGTAGATAGCGAAGGACATGGTGGCTTGCGTCTGAGTCCGCTGAGTCGTCCCATTTTGCGCGGCGAACAAACCCTCACCCTGCGCCAGCACGACAACGCCCAGCCCCGAAAAAAAGAGAAGGTCCAGGAAATTCCCGCCAGTGACAAAGCACTATGGGAAGATTTACGTCAGCATCGCCGCGCCCTGGCGCAAACCCAGGGCGTGCCTCCCTACGTGATTTTTCATGATGCGACGCTGATGGAAATGCTGCGCCTGCGCCCCCGAACCCTGGCCAGTCTCGCCACGGTGCCCGGCGTTGGTGAACGCAAACTTGCCGCCTATGGGGAATCGTTTCTGGCCATATTACTAAATCATGCAGACCAGTCCTGATGGATCAAAACTTGCCCTGCAACAGGTCAGGTCGCATCATAGGACCAAACCTGAGGAAACCGGAATGAACGAAAAAAGCTTTGCCGTCGCCGTTGAAAACACTCTGACAGAATTGTTGACCCGCATTGAGGAACGCACTGCGGATGTGGAATGTGATCTGGTAGACAGCGTGCTCACCCTGCTCCTGCCCGATGGCAGCCAGATTATCATCAATCGTCAGGAGGCCGTACAGCAAATCTGGCTGGCCTGCAGTGATGGCCCCGCCCGCTTTACGGCCAAAGATGATCAATGGCTGGACAGCCAGACGGGCGAAAGCCTGACGACCGCCCTGGGCCGGCTACTCAGCCATCGTTTACATGACCACATTAACCTGGACTGAAATGATGGCCTACTGGTTAATGAAAACTGAACCCGAAGCCTTTTCTTTGGATGATCTCAAGGTGCGCGGCCAGGAACCCTGGGACGGTATCCGCAATTATCAGGCACGGAATTTTCTGCGCAGCATGCAGCCGGGGGATGGCATTTTTATTTATCATTCCCGGGTAGCGGTGCCGGGTATTGTCGGGATGGCCGAAGTCGTCAGCACTACTGCCCGACCCGACCCCACCCAGTTTGATCCGCACAGTCATTATTACGATTCCGGCTCAAGCCTTGATAAACCCCGCTGGGATCTGGTGGACGTTGCCTATCTGCGTAGTTTTACGCAATGCATTTCCCTGGATAGTCTGCGCAACATGCCGGAATTTGCGGATAGCCCCCTGGTACGCAAAGGCAACCGCCTGTCCATTCTGCCCATCACTGAAAGCCAATGGCAGCATGTGCTGAGCCTTGTTGACGATGGTCGCCAATGAGTGATTCTGCCCGCGAAATCCACCTGTATCACCGTTGGTCTTCTACTGCCGGGCAGATGCTGCGAATGGCGTTGAGCGCCAAAAATCTGCGTTGGCAAGATCATCCCTGTGCCCTGCGCGACCAGGAAACCGCTTTTGATCTGGACTATGCGGACTTGCCAGTACTGGTCCATGGCAATGGCAAGAAACAGCAGGCGACGCTGCCCGAATTGGCGGAACTGGATCGGCTCTATCCCGAAACTCTGCCTATGCAGCAGAATATTGCCGAGCCGGAATGGGCGGCTTTTTGTCAGTGGCGCAACAGCCTGACACCGCTGCTGGAAAGACTGATCGCTCCGGTTTTGCCTGCTTATGATGAAATCAGTCATGATGAAGAAGACATGAATTTTTATCGGAACGAATGTGAACGCCGTTTCCAGCAATCCGTCGAGGCTTTGGCCAATGATCGCTACGGCGCGTACCAGCAACTTGAGAGTCGGGGACGATTACGCGAATTGGGCAAAATCCTGGCTCGCCAGCGCTTTTACACGGGTGATTTGTCACTGGTGGATATCATCCTGACGGCCGACCTGCATTTACTCAGATTACTGGATGGCGTGACCATTCCTTTGGATCTGCAATATTATTTTCAACGTGTCGCTGATGCCTGTAATATCTCGCTGAATGACGGCATGACCCAGTCCCTTTGATTTTCTGGAGTAAGTAATGACTTATCAAGAGTTGGTGGAATTTTTGAATCATCACCTGGGATATCCTCTGCTCGGTGATCTGAGCCCCGCAGAAGCCTTACAGGCTGCCCAAAACAACACGCTGGAAGACCCCCTGACGGCGGAAGTGCTTATCGCCATTTACCAGGGAAACCATTGTCAGGCTTTGGGTGATCCGGTAGACCGTGCCCACAGTTTTGACGGACTGGCTCGCCTGCGGCTGCGCGCCCAGGCCGACGATGCCGACCCTTTCATTTTTCGCAAGGTGCTCAAATTGTCCCAGGAACTGGATAACGCCTTTGATCAGGAACTCATCCGGCAGCGGCAGTAAGAGCTGCAATTTCCTGAATCAGGTGCTGCTCGCTAATCTTTTTTTTCAGCCGCCAGAATATCCAGATAACTTACCCAGTACCGGGGGCGGCTTTGTTTGTTACGTTTGGCAACATAAAGGGCTTCATCCGCATGGCGCAACAAACCGTCTGAATTGGCTGAATCTTCAGGATACAAGGTCAGACCGGCACTGCAGCCTACCGATACCTTAATTTCAGCCTCTAGCACGAAAGGCGTAACTACGGCTTTGTATATATTATCCATGACCGGCAGCAGATCATCCGCCTTATGCAAACCTTCCAGTAAAATAACAAATTCGTCCCCCCCGAGGCGTACCAGAAAATCGGTACTACGCGTTACGCTCTTCAAGGCCTCAGACACTTTGATCAGTAGTCGATCACCCGCTTCATGACCATAGCTGTCATTAATGGGTTTAAAATCATCCAAATCAATAATCAAAATAACCAGCAGGGTATTATTGCGCTGCGCCCGCAATATGGCATGGGTGAAATAGGTATCCAAACCTCGCCGATTATTCAATCCTGTTAATGCGTCATGATTGGCTAACCAGCTTTGCCGATTTTGCTCATCCGCCAGTTGCTTTTTCAGGTCCATTTCATCCAGACCGCGACCCAGCAATGATGCAACTCTATGCAAGAGCTCGTTCACATCCGCACTGATGAGATGTTCGACCAGACAACATCTCACCACCAGAACACTCCACAACTTAGCGTTGCGAATAATCGGCAAGAGCGCAACCGGGAGCTCCGTACTATTTGCGCTGCCAGTTTCTGAGGGAAATAGCGCCTGTCCGGTTTTCCATACATGCAGCACCCTATCGCGCAGCAAATCGGCGGTAATTTGCTCCATCAAACTATTAGCATCCTCGGTTACCGACGAAACAAAAGCCAAGGTCTCCAGAGATAGATTCTCAGCAGGACGAGTCAGCCAGGCCGACTCAAACAAGGTGCTGCCTACCAGACGTCTGCATATTTCTTCTAACAAAGGTTGTTCTGCATTCATTTTAAGAACAGCATCGGCCTCATCCAGTAATGCCTGATACAGCAAATTGCGGCGGAGAATTTCTGCCTTGTTGCTGATCTGCTGATCGGCAACATGTAAAATTTCTGTGAGCTGATGCAGAAAAATCTGGAGATTATTACTGAAATATTCGGGATCCGTGCTACTGACAAATAAAACCGCATGCGCACCTGAATCATCCCACAAAGGCCATCCACCGATCACCGCAACATTTTTCATTCCGGGTTCAGTATCTCCCCAGGTTTGCAAAGCTGAATTTAAACGCAGCTCATCCACAAAAGGACGTTCTTTTTCGCGGACACGCTCCATGACCGTATCTAGCCATCGCCGGCTTACACTGTCATTTTCCAAACCCATCCTGAGTAAAGCCTCAGGTATCTGCCCTCGAGAAGCCACTAATAAATTGGAAGTGTTCGTCTGTTTCTTATCGGGGTAGGCAACAATCCAGGCACTGAGGGCGTCAGCACGCGTAGTGAGCACGGAAAGGGCCAGGTTATAGGCCGCCGACAATTCCCTAACCTCAAGAATATCCTTAAGAAAATCGACAATCGCTAACTGATATCCTGAAATACGACTGACACTGATGGCATTCTTGCGCCTTTCCAGAAAAACAACAAAATCATCTGCTAGTCGAGTCCATAAAGTATGACTTAATGTAACGGTATTTATCGATTTTGGCAGAAAAAAAACAATAACACCCTTTTCACCATCCAGACTACGGTATGGCACACTCAGACTCACATGAAAGGTGGCATCATCAGCAATTGGCCAATGTTTATAGGAAGCATCTCCCTTAAGCGACAGACGCTGGACGCACCCACTATCCAATGTTTTCCGTACAGAACCATCTGCATCAAGAGGAATCGTCAAGCTAACAGCGACCTCTCTATGTGATCCCGCCAAAGACATGACGCTTACAGCGTTATCTATTGTTTTCTGCACACCAATCCAGACCAGAGAAGCATCCAGACGTTTAGCAAGGATATCTGCCATCTGTCGCATAGTTGACGAAATGTCTTTGGTCAAAGAATCACCCAGAAGCCTATCCACTTCCAACAGGGCAGACTGCAAATCAGCTTTGGCGTTCATCTCCCGGAACATCTTACGATTTTTAACCAGCGCACGATAAGCTAGAAACAATCCGACTAATAAAAATAGGAGTAGCAGTGTTTTCAGCATAAACATTGTCCGGCCATCTATAACAGAGACCCCTATATAGAAAACTCTTCGTTGGAGTTTTTCCGTAAACCAAAATCCGGAACTATATCCATCAAATCACACAATGCTGCATAAGTTTCATTCAACATTGTGAGATTTGATTCCTTACCTTGTCTTTGTCGACTGAGAGACTGAATACGTGGCTGGATATTGGTAGATGAATCTACAATAGCTTCCAGTGCGGCCATTTTCTCTTTCGACTGAGCAGCAAAAAGCTCTAATTGACGATTCATCAAATCCAGAGACTCATTCACCCAATTGCGCAGCTCTTTTCGGGTTTCTTCTACAAATGCCTCAATTTGCTGGGCGAGAGAGAAAAAGGCTTTGCGAACTACAGATCCTTGAGTAGAAGCAGCGATTTCCAAACGTTTCCCGAAGCGCTCATAGCGATCAGCCATTGCCAGCAACTCGGCACGCCGGGGTAAAATAGCATAGGGAATAGTGTCAAGTTTGGGCAAACCATACTGTTGCTCAAGTATTCTATAGGCATCCAACATGAGTGCTGAAAGGCGATTAGCCCGTTCCAGAGCATTATCAAATTGTGCAATAGTTTCTTCAAAAAACCGTGAAAACCGGTCATAAATACCGACCGTAGTCCAGGCAGCCAACAACTCGGTACGTGCAGAAACGACAATCTGATCAAGCTGTTCCAAAGAAAGCGCCTGTAATAACCAGGAATTGGCCGATTCCAGAAATTCTTGTTCTTTCAAGACAAAAGAATCACGATCACCGGCAAATGATCGCAACAGTTTTTGCTGCCTTTCCAGCAATCGCGGCAGCTGCTCGCCAGTTTGCGCCTGAAGCCGTTCCATACTTTCAATCTCGCCGCCGAGGTTCTTGATTTGCTCCTCCAAAAGCACCCGCTGATCAATAACCACTCTTTTAATCAGTCGTTGCGCACTATCAAGAATGGATTTGCACCTTCCTGGAATAAGCGTTTCTGCTATAGCCTCTTCCAGCTCTTTCAGTCCACTTCTGGCAGACAATTGATCATCATGCCGGATGCGACCTAATAGGCCTTTCTGAGCAGAAACGGCTATGACCTGATCAACATTTAGACCTAACTGCCCTGCAGTCTTTTCCCGTTGGGATTGAACAACTGCAGACTCCTGTCCGGGATCTCGTAAGTCATCCCATAGTGTATCTACCTTATTCAATACCACCAACTGATTTTGTAAGGCATGGCGTCCGAGCGATTGTTCCCATATTGCGAGATCACTTTGAGTTACACCAGTATCGGCGCTCAGCACAAATATCAGAGCATCCGCACTACGCGCTGCCTCCAGGCCCAAATCCGCCTCGCTGCCCAAAGAGTTAAGACCCGGTGTGTCCAAGATGACCAATCCGGCCTCCAGAACCGGATGCGGCCATTGCAACAAGGCGTAACGCCAACGGGAAATCTTCACCATCCCTTCCCCGCAAGAAGCACAGTGCGTTGTTGCTATATTCGAACCCAATTCTTTAATCTGCGGGCATAATCCATAACTTCGGGCTTCTTGCACTGAAACACAAAGAGTTTCTGTCAACTGTCCCATAAGCTTTGCACAATCGTTCAGGTCATCGGGATTCAATGGAGAAAAAGTCCACAGACCAGAATTTTTCTTTAATTTTTCTATTGAATCATTGAGTGTTCTACTGCGTATTGGTAACAATTGAAGCGAAGGCGGCGCCAAGCCATAAGTAATTTCAACTGGACACATAGTGGTCTGCCCGGGACCAGAGGGCATCAGACGCGCACCAAGATCTGAAAAAAACAGGGCATTAATGAGTTCGGATTTACCCCGCGCAAACTCACCAAAAAATGAAATACGCAGCTGATCTCCGGCGATTTCCCGGGATAGATTCTGCATCCGCAACATGGTACCACTAGGAAGAATTTCCAAATCGACAGAAAGCTTTGCTATTTGATCCACAGCATTTGCGATACGCACGCGCCATTGATGATATTCTCTCAGGTGTTCAATCAGCAACGGTAAGGCCATGATCATCTCTCCATCCAACATCCGGGGCATCTGAAATCGTCTGGTACAATTCCTAGGAAGTTGGCCACATTATAATGTAAAAAGGCGGTGTAACAACGAAAAAAACCAGCCAATAATTTCTTTTAAGTAATACGATGCAAAAAACCGGCGATAAGAACAAATAGAACAATGGGAAACAGCGTAGCCATTACCGGGCTGATCCCTCCAGACACACTGATATATCCAGACATCTCCGTCAAAAAGTGAAACCCCAGCCCGAGCACCAGTCCGGCCATCACCCTGGCGGCTAGCCCTCCACCACGGGGATTGCGGGTGACAAATGGGACCGCCAACAGAATCATGATCAGGCCTACCCACGGATAACTCAAGCGTCGCCAGAACGCCAAGGCAAAACGATTCATTTTAATTACCCCGGTTTGCAGATTCTGGTAGTTGCGCCAGAGCGTGGGCAGGGTCATGGTGCGCGTCGGATGGGCAAAACTGCTGAGCGTAGAAGGCGGCATTTTGATGTTCCAGAGCAAGCTTTGTTCATGCCGCATCTGTAACTGTTGCGGCGAAATCGTGGCCAGCTCAACATTCTGCAATACCCAATGGTCTGCCTCATAATGGGCAGAAGCTGCGTGGGTCATGGTTTTCAGTCCCACCATCCCGGGACTGAGTGAGACGATGTGTACATCCTGTAGTACCTTGCCTGAATCACCCACTGCTCCAATCTGAATGAGTTGCTTATCACGCCGCAACCAGAGCCCCTCATTTCCCATATTATGAAAACCGGCGCCGGGCTGACTGGCATTGGCCCACATGGCTTCAGATGCCGGAGCCGTAACAGGAATCACCCATTCTCCAAGGGCGAACATCAACACCGTTCCCAGCAAGCCAACCAGCAACAAGGGCTGCTCCAGACGCCATAGGGACCAACCGGACATGCGCAAGGCAATCACCTCAGAGTGGCCACTGAGAATACTCATCCAGACCAAGGCGCCAAGCAACAAGGCCAGAGGTATAACATCATAGGCAACTTCGGGCATTTGCAAAGCCGCGTACTGCATGAGTCGCGTCATATTCCAGACGCCGTGCCCCGGTCCCGAAGCTTTGGCGATTAACTGAGCGATAAAAACCAGTGCCAACAACAACAGCAACACAATACCGCTGTACGCCAGCATGCCACGAAACAGCAGCCGATCAGCGCGTTTCATGCGCACTCTGACTGAACAATACGGGCAGCAAACCCAAATCCCGACTCCGGCGCAGAAAAGTATAAAATGCAATCAAGGCGATACCCAGCACTACCCAAAGAAATCCCGGAAAAAGCGGCATTTTGCCCGCCATCATGTGCTCTTTTATATAGATCAGAACGTTATTTATCGCCAGCAGGAAGAGAACGCCAAGCAACATTCCGGCGGCTCGTCCACCACCGCGCGGCTCGCTGTAAGCCAGTGGAATAGCTAACAATGCCAGAAGCGGCAGAGCAATAGGCCATATCAGACGCCATTGCAGCTCCGTCACCGCATAACGCCTGTCCTGACCAGAAAAATGCTCCACCAACTGGGCCAAGGAGGCATTGCTCCAGCTGATTCCGCCAGCCTGGTTGCTACCATTGGTAGCAGAATTGCCAAGCATCACCCGATAACGCGCAAATGACAGCACCTTGAATCCATTTTGTCCGGGTTGACCGAGATAGCGCTGCCCATCAATAAGCACCAGACTGAGTGCGCCATCATCACCCGGTTTGATTTCCCCATAAGCTGCGGTTGCCATATCTGATTGTTCACCGTGGGCGATGGAGAGAAAAATTTCATGGTAACGGTGGGTATTTTTTCCGATGGCAGAACCCACATAAATCACCCGCCCCCCCGGTAAGGAGGTGAAACTACCGGGCTGCAGCATCGCTTCTGCGGCGACATTGGCCAGCCTTTCAGACTCCGACTGGAGCGTGCGCTGGGCTGCAGGAGCCCAAATCAACGCTAAACCCAGCTCCAGACAAAAAACAACCCCAGCCACGACTGCAACTGCAGGCAATAACCCCGTCAAACCAGTGCCTGTACTACGAATGGCTACCATTTCATTGGAACGATACAAATTATTAAACACCAGATACACCGCAAAAAAAAACGCAAGGGGTAAAACCGTCACCAACAGTGTGGGTACGGCCAGTCCTAGCAATTGCAAGACAATAGGTAACGGCAACTGCCCCGATGCCACCTGCTTCAGCAGCTGGGTCAATTGACCAATCGCCAGAATAGCCAGAATGACCAGACAGGTCAGCAGAAAAGTGACTGAAATATTTCGGATAATTTGCAGATGGATGCGGGTCATGGACGATTCTCTTGTAATCCATCACTTGATTCACGGCGCCTTTGGGGCTTACTTTGTACACTTTCGTTCATATTGAATTCCTCAGTCACAGATTATCAGGAGATTTACCGTGGAGATAGCCATTCATGCCCTCAAGCCCAATACCGACAAAGTGGATTGCATCGTCGTCGGTGTTTATGAACACGGTATCCTGAGCCCTGCAGCCACCCTGGTGGATATAGCCTGTGACGGCGGCCTGCAGAAGTTTCTTGCGATGGGAGACTTCAGTGGCCAGTGTGGGGAAACCCAAATTCTCTACCAGTTGCCCGGATTGGCTAGCCAGCGCTTGATGGTGCTGGGCTTGGGCACCCATGGCAAGCTTAAGGACAGCAAATTTCGCAAAGCGGTACAAAGTGCCGGCAAAGCCTTGCAGCAGGCACAAATCACCCAGGTCAGTTTTTATCTGCTGGAAACACCCGTTGCCCGTCGTTCACCCGCAGCTTTGAGCAAAATTGTGGTGCAGGCGGTCATGGATGCCGATTATCAGTTTGATCATCATAAGGAACCATCGGAAAAGCCCCGGCGCAGCCTGACCCATCTGCATTTAAATGTAGCTGGTGGCGCGGAAGAAGAAGCGGCTGTAAAACAGGCCAGTGCCGAAGCGCTGGCGACCGCGCGGGCAGTCGCCTGGGCGAAAGATCTGGCCAATGAACCCGGCAATATCTGTACCCCCACCTGGCTGGCACAACAGGCCGAAGCCATGGCGCAACGAACCGGAATCAAAAGCACCATTCTCGGTCCAGATGCCATGGAAGCACTGGATATGCGCTTATTACTGGGTGTTGCCCAGGGATCCCGTCAGGAACCACGCCTGATTATTCTGGAATACTGGGGAGGAAACGATGAACAGGCCCCCATTGTTTTTGTAGGCAAGGGCCTGACTTTTGACGCAGGGGGCATTTCTCTGAAGCCTGCTGACAAAATGGATGAAATGAAATATGACATGTGTGGAGGTGCTGCAGCTCTTGCTGCTATCCAGGCGGCTGCCGAACTGAAACTGCCCTTGAACATCATCACGGTAGTACCTGCGTCTGAAAACCTGCCTGACGGCCAGGCCACCAAACCCGGTGATATTCACAAGAGCATGAAAGGGCTGACGGTAGAGGTCATTAATACAGATGCTGAAGGTCGCCTGATTCTCGCTGATGCCCTCACCTACGTTGAACGCTTCGAACCCGATGTCGTCATTGACATGGCCACCCTGACCGGAGCCTGTGTTATTGCCCTGGGGCACCAAACCGCCGCTGTGTTGGGTAACCACGAAGGGCTGGTTCATGATCTGATCAGCGCTGGCAAGGAAAGTATGGACCGCGCCTGGGAATTACCTCTTTTTGAAGAATACCAGGAACAGCTGAAGAGCCCTTTTGCGGATCTTTCCAACGTCGGTGGTCGCCCTGCCGGAACCATTACTGCCGCCTGCTTTTTGTCGCGCTTCACGGAAAACTATCATTGGGCACACCTGGATATTGCTGGCGTAGCCTGGAAAAGCGGCGAAAATAAAAGTGCCACCGGGCGACCCGTCGCTTTGCTGGTCGAATATCTTCTCAACCGATCCCGTCAAACTGCCTGAGGGGGCCACATTGCCGGCTGCTTCCTTCTATGATCTGCCAGCCACCCTGTTGACCCCGCAGGAGCAAATGCGCGCCATTTGTCGGGTCATCAACAAGGTCTGGCAAGTTGTTGGGGAAGTAGATATTCTCTGTGCAGATTTGGCAACCGCTCAGAGCGTGGACGACATGCTATGGACTTTTCAAGCGGATGCTTTTATTCCTCATGGACTGGGGGCAAAGTATTCTGTACGTATACACTACCAACAACCATGGCCGGATGCCTGCGTGGTTGCCGTGTTGTGTGCCTTGCAGAATCTTCCTGAGCCACTTCCGGCGTGTGAAAGACTGGTAGATTTTATTCCAGCCGAGAGCAACGCTCGCGACCTGGCAAGAGAGAGATATAAAACATTGAAGAACATCGGATACACTTTGCAGGTACATACCCTGGAAGCCTAACCGGAGATACCACAATGAATAAACAATCTGATCGCAAGGAACCAGTGCTTGAAGAATCACTGGAAGACAACGACGACGCACCCTTGCTGCTTACCAAGGTTGTACGCGAAGGTTTACCTCCGCAGCTTTGGCGCCATGAAGAATCACCTTTCATGCCGGAACCCAATAGCGAATCCCATAAAATACCAGCACCCTTTGATGCCGGACAGGCCGATAAATTTTCGATGCAATGGGAAGAAGCCGAGTCCAACTCTACAGCCGCCACCGTCACAGAACAAACCAAAATGTACACACAGAGCGAAGCGCGTTGGCAGCCAGCAGAAACAGCCAATCCGCAGCAAGACTTTGAAGACCGCGACCTGGAAGCAGCACTTAAGCGTATGCGTCAGGGACTCATGCAGTTTACCAGCTCCAGATCCGAGCCTACATTTGGAGAAAAAAGTGATTCCGATTTCGCAGATCAATCCATTACCGGTCTGGTCAGCGAACACCTGAAGCCTGCACCAATAAATCCGGAACCCGCTGAAAAACCAATACGGTTTGAAGAGGATATTGGCGAAACGCCAGTGTCTGAAGCCTTGCAACCTGAGCACATTATCAATGAAACTGCAGAGAGCAATCCCGAACCCGCCGAAGAACCTGTTGAGGAAGTAACTGTAGATGCTACCAGGGTTGAGCCGGAGGCTTCCATTACAGATGCGGCCGCAGATGCGGCAATTAAGCCATCCGTCGAAGAACATCAAGAAGAAGAACATCAAGAATTTGTGGAAGGACATCCAGTACAGGAACCCGAGCCATCACCTGTGCCAGAAAAAACTCCTCTTGATCTTGATTTCCTGAAAGATTTTGAGCAATTACTTTTTCAGGAAATAGAAAGACGGGTCATTAACGAGATGGAAGAACAGATGATTCAGCATCTGCAGAAAGTCTGGAAAGAACAGGTCAGTCTGACCTTGATGCGCACGCTGGCACTGGAAGGCATTAAATTGCGCGAAAGTCTTGCGCAGGAAATGCGCGCTTCCCTACCTGAAATTCTTCAGCGCGTACTGCATAATGGCCTGGAACAAATCACCCCCACCGAACCTGACTGATGAAGGCTCATGACTGACCATTTAGACCGCCCCTTCGCCCCCGCCGAAATAGAACAGACCTGTTACCAACGCTGGGAGGAGCTTGGAATATTCCAGCCTCAGCCCGGGCAAAACCCCTACTGCATCATGTTGCCGCCACCCAATGTCACCGGCACCCTGCATATGGGGCATGCGTTTCAGGATACCCTTATGGATATTCTTGTCCGGGTTCACCGGATGCGCGGCGAAGAAACACTTTGGCAACCCGGCACCGACCACGCCGGAATTGCCACACAAATGCTCGTGGAACGGCAGATTGTTCAGGAAGGTGGTGATCGTCATCAGATGGGTCGCAGCGCCTTTCTGGAGAAAGTCTGGGAATGGCGTCATGCGTCAGGGGGGCATATTACCCGACAGATGCGCCGTCTGGGCGCCTCCTGTGACTGGTCGCGGGAACGCTTCACCCTCGATAGCGGTTTGTCACAAGCGGTCACCGAAGTATTTGTGCAACTTCACGATGAGGGCCTCATCTATCGTGGCAAACGTCTGGTCAACTGGGATCCGGTCCTGCGCACCGCCGTATCCGATCTGGAAGTACTCAGTGAGGAAGAAGACGGTTTTCTCTGGCACATTCGTTATCCACTGAGCGATGACAGTGGTTCTCTGGTGGTGGCGACCACCCGTCCGGAAACCCTGCTGGGAGACGCCGCTGTTGCTGTGCATCCCGACGACCCACGTTATGCCGCCCTGATTGGCAAAACCCTGCGTCTGCCCATCATGGGGCGAGAAATTCCGGTCATTGCCGATCATTATGTGGATCCGGAATTTGGCTCGGGCTGTGTCAAAATCACTCCGGCTCATGATTTTAACGACTATCAAGTGGGTCAGCGGCATCATTTACCCCTGATCAACGTATTTACCCCCGAAGCCCGCATTCGGGACAGCCTTGAGATATTCAGCAGCGCAGAATCCGTCCCGGCCGAAGAAATTCCAAGCGCACTCAAAGGACTGGACCGCTATGCTGCGCGCAAGCAGATACTGGCCCAACTGGAAAGCGAAGGACTGCTGGTACAGACAGACGCGCACAAACTGATGGTGCCGCGTGGCGATCGTTCCCAGGCGGCCATTGAACCCTATTTGACGGATCAGTGGTATGTAAAAGTGGCACCACTGGCTGAACCCGCCATCAAGGCCGTAGAAGAAGGCCGGATTCGCTTTGTGCCGGAAAACTGGAACAAAACCTATTTTGACTGGATGAACCGGATTGAAGACTGGTGTATTTCCCGGCAGCTCTGGTGGGGACACCAGATTCCGGCCTGGTATGGACCCGACGGACACATCTTTGTCGCACGCCACGAAGCGGAAGCCCACAGTCAGGCCAGCCGCCATTACGGGATGCCCGTGACTCTGGAACGGGATCCCGATGTACTCGACACCTGGTTCAGCTCCGCCCTCTGGCCATTTACAACCCTTGGCTGGCCGGAAAAAACCCCGGATCTCGCGCGCTTTTATCCGGGTAGTGTTCTCGTTACCGGATTCGACATCATTTTCTTCTGGGTCGCACGCATGATCATGATGGGTTTACGCTTCATGGATGAAGTGCCCTTCCAGGAAGTCTACATCCATGGCCTGGTCCGCGATGCCGAAGGCCAAAAAATGAGTAAATCCAAGGGTAACGTGCTGGATCCCATTGATTTGATCGATGGTATCAGCCTGGAAGATCTGGTTGCCAAGCGCACCAGGGGACTCATGCAGCCGCAAATGGCTGCCAAAATCGAAAAATCCACGCGCAAGGAATTTGCCGAGGGGATTCCCGCCTTCGGAACTGACGCCCTGCGTTTTACCTTTACTGCTCTGGCCACCCAGGGTCGGGACATCAAATTTGATTTGAAACGCGTGGAAGGTAACCGTAATTTCTGCAACAAACTCTGGAATGCCGCGCGTTTTGCCATGATGCAGGTTCCCGAAATCAGCCTGCTGCACGGCGAGAGAGAACTGATGGCCCCGGAACGCTGGATTATCGGACGCCTGCAGCACTGTGAAGCAACGGTAAACACCGCCATTGATCAGTATCGCTTTGCCGATGCTGCCCACGCACTGTACCAATTTTTCTGGAATGATTACTGCGACTGGTACATTGAACTCTGCAAACCGGTGCTGCGTGAAGACAGCCCGTTTACGGCGGCGCAGCAATGCGGAACCCGCAACACCCTGTTGCGGGTACTGGAAGCCGGTTTACGTCTGCTGCATCCGGTGATGCCGTTTATCAGTGAAGAACTCTGGCAGCGCATTGCACCCATGCTCGACAAAGGCGGTAGCAGCATTGCTGTAGCGCCCTACCCCATAGCCGATCTGCAACGTGTGGATCCCGAGGCCGATGCCGATACGGAATGGCTCATCAATGCCATTCGCGCCGTACGCTCCGTTCGTGGTGAGATGGACATCCCGCCCAGCAAATTACTGCCAGTTTTACTGCAAGGCGGCGATGCCCGGGATCGTACCCGTGCAGAGCACTACCAACCCTGGCTGTTTGCCCTGGCCCGTTTAAGCAGTCTGGAATGGCTGTCAGACAGCGAAGAAGCCCCCCCGGCCGCTCTGCAACTGCTGGGAGATCTGAAAGTCCTGGTCCCTCTGGCCGGGGTCATAGATGTGGGTGCCGAGCGGGCACGTCTGCACAAGGAACAGCAACGTCTGGAATCCGACCGGGGTAAGACCCTCGGTAAACTGGGCCAGGAAAGTTTTCGTAGCCGTGCTCCCGCCGAAGTCGTCGCCAAGGAAGAAGAGCGTTTGCGGGAAATTGAAGCGGCCCTGCAGCAACTGGAGGAACAGGCAGCACGACTGGAGTTGCTCTGAACATGGCGGATTCCGAGTCTCGCCAAACACATTACTACCCCCTCGAACTGCTCTTTGGCAAGGTCTTTTCGCCTTTCGAGCAGTTTTTGCGACGCGCGACAGCAGGTGGAATTATTCTCATTGTCGCGACACTGCTGACCCTGTTCCTCAGCAATTCCCCCTGGCATCAGTCCTATCACCTGTTTTGGGAAAATCATTTCGGCATCAATTGGGGTCATTGGATACTCGACCAGAGTCTGCACCACTGGATCAATGACGGACTGATGGTCGTGTTCTTTTTTGTGGTCGGTCTGGAATTAAAACGGGAATTTATGGTAGGAGAATTATCTTCCCTACGGGACGCAGCCCTGCCCATTATTGCTGCAGGGGGGGGGATGCTGGTACCCGCACTGATATATCACCAAATCAATCCCAGCGGGCCTGCCGCCGAAGGCTGGGGAATTCCCATGGCCACAGACATTGCCTTTGCCATTGGCATCCTGGTTTTACTGGCCTGGCGGATCCCGCGTAACCTGATTGTATTTCTGACCGCTCTGGCTATTGCCGATGATCTTGGCGCGGTACTGGTCATTGCTATTTTTTACACGCCATCACTGAATGTTTCGGCATTGATCATCGCCGGCTTGATTCTGCTGGCCTTGATTCTGCTTAACCAGAGTGGCGTTCGCAAAGTTCTGCCTTACCTGATTCTGGGGCTGCCTTTCTGGTATTTTGTGATGCTCTCCGGCATTCATGCCACGGTCGCCGGCATTCTGCTCGCCTTCACCATCCCTGCACGGGGACGGGTTCGTCCTGACCAACTGGCGGACACCCTCAGCGCCCGCAGTGAAAACCTGCGCGATACCATCATTCACAGCAAACGGCTTGATCCGCTGGTCAACGGCAAGCTCGCGGGCATCATTCAAAGCATTGAACACAGCAGTGCCGAAGCCATTGCCCCGCAACAACATCTGGAACATCGCCTCCAGCCCTGGGTAACTTTTGCCGTGATTCCCATTTTTGCGCTGGCCAATGCCGGCATCAATTTCGCCCACATCAGCATTGAAATGCTGCTCAGCCGGGTCACGTTGGGTATTTTTCTGGGACTGGTGCTCGGGAAATTTGTCGGCATTTCCCTGGCAAGCTGGCTGGCCATCAAAATCAGAATGGCCCGCATACCCAGCGGGGTGAGTTGGCCCCATCTTCTTGGTGCTGCCGGTCTGGCCGGGGTCGGCTTCACCATGTCTCTATTTATCAGTAACCTGGCCTTTAAAGATGCATTGCTGGTAGAAGAAGCCAAGTTGGGCATTTTACTGGCTTCATTGACTGCCGCCTGCGCAGGATTAATCTGGCTGTTTTGGGTAGGCAGCAAAACCAAGGAGTTGGAATGATTCCTGAAGACCTCATAGATGTCGTCAAACAGGCCCTTCGCGAAGACCTCGGGAGCGGTGATCTGACCGCTGCACTCATTCCCGAAGCGCAGACACTCCAGGCCCGCATCATCAGTCGTGAGCCGGGGATTCTCTGTGGACAACCCTACGCCACGGCCACGTTTGCCGCAGTTTCCGAGCAACTGAAGCTACACTGGGAAGTTGCCGAAGGGAGCGCCGTTACCGCCGATCAGGTGCTGTGCCAACTCGAAGGCCCAGCCCGCGCCCTCCTCAGCGCCGAGCGTTGCGCCCTGAACTTTCTCCAGACCCTGTCGGGCACCGCAACGGCCGTGTATCATTTTGTAGAATTGCTGAAGGGCAGCAGGACCCGCCTGCTGGACACCCGCAAGACCATACCCGGCTTACGTCAGGCACAAAAATATGCGGTGCGTGTGGGTGGTGGGCAGAACCATCGGCTGGGGCTGTTTGACGGGATTCTCATCAAGGAAAATCACATTGCCGCCTGTGGTGGCATTACGGCGGCGCTGAGTGCTGCCAGGTCCCTTGCTCCGGCCCTGACCCGCACCGAAATTGAGGTGGAAAATCTGGAACAACTCGAAGAAGCTTTGGTGGCAGGGGCGGACATGATCCTGCTCGATAATTTCGGGCTGGAATCCCTGCGCCAGGCCGTGCAGAGAGTGGCCGGAAAAATTCCTCTGGAAGCTTCGGGGAATATGGGCCTCCACAACATAGCCGCTGTGGCCGCTACCGGCGTCGATTTTATCTCTGTCGGCAGTCTTACCCGGAATTTACAGAGCCTGGATTTATCCCTGCGCTATTTTTGATCTCAGGCGCGGGCTTCTGCATCCAGGCTGCGCAGCGTCTCATCGGCGCCCGCAGCAGCGGTCAGGTCAGCGACATTTTCCTTGGTGAAAAACCCCTGAAATCCACCAAAACGCTGCACGTATTCAATAATCAGGGAAGAGTGCTCGGAAGCACTGGAAAAAATCTGTTTCAAGCCTTCCTGCTCCGAACCGATGACCTGCAACAGAAACTTTTGCCCGCAATTTCGCAGAGCGTCCACCACATAATCAATGTTGATCTGATCCTGGGTACGTCCGTCTTGCACGCCCACGGCAATGTGATGCAGGCGGGGGCCAAAATTACGCACAAAGGCCTCGGTGGGCGAAGGCTGACCAATCAAATGATTGCAAAAATAAGGATGATTGGCAGCGGTAAACACCTTGGCAGGACTATTCAACACGTTTTCATAATGCACGCTTTTGGTAACATTGGTAGAAGAGTTCTGCTCGGGAATATCGTAAGAACCCCAGTAGTAATAACTGGACAGAGTCAGATATTCGAGAATGGCGGCTTCCCGGTTCTGACTGTATACCCGGGTTGCCAGATGATCGATGGGCAGCAGTAATTGCTCCAGACCCAGTTGTTCTCGTAACACTTTGGCTTGTTCAAAAGCCACCTGCATATCATCGCGAATGGAAGACACGCCGAGGGAATAAACGCGGATGTCATCATCAGGCCGTTCCCAGTAACCGACAATATTGTGGGTATAGGGAGAAGGTTTGACGATAACCATATTGCCCGGCAACTCCAGGTGCCGCACCTGCTCCTGATTAAAAAACCGAACTTCGCGGTTTTTTTGTACGGCAACTACTTCATGGAGATTTTTGACCTGAAAGACTTCTCCCATGTATCGCGAGTTGGGACGCTTGGCCCCCACTGGATACACCTCGTTCAGGCTGCGGAAAATACCATGCAGATTGGGATCTTTCACTTCACGAACCAACACATCGGGCGCATTCATATCAATGCGGAGAATGTGGGTGGAATGCTGATCGGTTTCGAGGGTGACCAGATAATTGTAAGGCGTCATCAAACACAATTCATGCACATAAGCGGCAGAATGTCCCGGCTCTACCGTAATCATCAGCGCATCGATGCGGCCAATATTTTCCGTAAGCCCCTGGCGATCGCGATCTTCCAACAGGCGCCCTAACCATTCTTCAAAAAAAGCCGAATTCTGCTTGTCACCCTGCCGCTGAAAATCTATTGATGCTTTCATCCACCACCCCGATTCGCATTCAAACACTGCTTGTCAGTTTAACGCGCTGAACTCATTTTCCCAAACCGGACGTATGCTTTATTGACAAGATACCGTTTGGTCGGTATCTTCCAAGCTTATGATGACTATGAGCCAACGTAAAACGCGTAATCCCGAACAGACCCGCAACGATCTTCTGGATGCTGCTTACCACGAAATTCTGGAATCCGGCTTTCAGGCTGCGAGTCTGGAGCGTATCCTCGCCAACACTTCTGTAAGCAAAGGGGCGCTTTATCATCATTTTGGTACCAAGCGCGATCTCGGGCTCGCGGTCATTGAAGAAGTGATCGGGCCGCAACTGGAAGAGCGCTGGTTTACCATGCTCGCCCAACACGATAATCCCATCATTGGTCTGTACAATCTCATTGCAGAGAAAATTTCCCAAGCGGATGAATCCGTTATTCGCTATGGTTGCCCGCTCAACAACCTGATTCAGGAAATGAGTCCTCTGGATGAATCCTTTCGGCAGGGTCTGCAAAAAATCATTGAACGTTGGGTAGAAGTCGTCACACAGGCACTCAAGGAAGGTCAATCCGCAGGTCAGGTACGTCAGGACTCGAATCCCGAGGATATCGCCCTTTATATTGTTGCTTCCATTGAAGGCTGTGTCGGGCTGGGCAAAAACGCCCAATCCATCGATGCCTACCAACGTTGCCTCCGGCAACTACAAGTTTATATTCAGTCTTTAGCGGTCTGATCCCGTAACAATCCCCCCTTCCCTTTTTTCATGCTCGAATAAGGAGGTAGAGTGATGTCTGAAATTCATTCCGAATGGCTACAACTGGAAAATGGTCCCCGCGCCTGGTACGCCCGCCCCGGCGGCAACGGCCCGCATCCTGGCGTCGTCATATTTATTGAAGCTTTTGGCGTAAACAGCCATTTTCAGGAAGTAGCCGAACGATTTGCCAGGGCGGGATACTGCGCCATCGTCCCCGATTTGTATCATGGCAAGGTGTACGAATATGCTGATTTTGAAAATGCGATCGGACATCTTAAAACCCTGAAAGATGATCTGGCCATGCAGGAAGCGGGGCTGGCCATTGCCGAACTGCAAAAACGTCCCGAAGTCATGAAGCACGCCATCGGCGCTGTCGGCTTTTGTATGGGCGGCCGCTTTGCGTTCATGGCCAATGCCGTACATGCCGACAAACTCGGCGCGTCCGTCGCCTTTTATGGCGGTGGCATTGCCCCGGATAAGGATCCGGCCGGACGCCAACCGCTCCTGCATCTGGTCGAGCAGATGCGCGCCCCGCTGCTACTCCTTTACGGGGCCGAAGATCAATCCATCACCCCGGAAGAACATGGACGCATTGCCGCAGCCCTCAGCACCGCCAAAAAGCGTTATACCCTGACGCTGTTCCCCGGTGCCCCTCACGGGTTTTTTGCCGACCCGCGTGACAGCTATCGTCCCGAAGCTGCCGCCGAAGGCTGGCGCCTTACCCTGGATCATTTCAGTCAGCATCTTGGAGGGCAGGCATGAGTCACAAACTGTTCACACCCTGGACCCTGCGCAGCATAACGCTGCGCAACCGCATTGTCGTCGCCCCCATGTGTCAATACTCCACCCCGGACGGGGTAGCCGGTGACTGGCACATGGTTCACCTCGGCAGCCGCGCGGTGGGTGGCGCCGGACTGGTCATGGCCGAAGCCAGCGCTGTAAGTCCCGAGGGTCGCATATCTCCGCGCGATCTGGGTATCTGGAACGACTCCCAAGCCGAAGCTCTGGCACCCATCGTCCGCTTCATGAAAAAACAGGGGGCCGTAGCTGCCATACAAATTGCCCATGCCGGACGCAAGGCCTCTACTCAGGCCCCCTTTGCCGGCGGAGCACCTATCGCGCCTGATGCGGAACAGGGTTGGCAACCTTATGGCCCCAGCCCGCTGCCTTTCAGTCCGGCTCACACGGTACCCGAGGCCATGACTGCTCAGGATATCGAAAAGGTCCGCAAGGACTTTGTGGCTGCTGCACAAAGAGCGCTCCATGCCGGATTTGAAGTTCTCGAACTGCACATGGCCCATGGTTACCTCCTGCACAGCTTTCTTTCTCCCATCAGTAATCATCGGGATGACGCCTATGGTGGCAGCCTCGAAAACCGGATGCGTCTGCCCCTGGAAATCACCGATGCCGTGCGCGCGGTCTGGCCTGACCATCTGCCTCTGTGGGTTCGCATTTCGGCCACAGACTGGGTACCCGGTGGCTGGGATCTGGAACAATCCGTCGCCCTGGCCAAGCAGTTGCAGGCAAGAGCTGTGGACGTTATTGACTGTAGCAGCGGCGGAATGACCCCTGATGCGGTCATTCCGGCTGGCCCTGGCTTTCAGACGCCCTTCGCACAACAAATACGCGAACAAACCGGATTACCCACTGTTGCCGTCGGACTGATTACCGAAGCCATGCAGGCCGAACATATTCTGCTTACAGAACAAGCCGATGGTATCGCCCTTGCCCGGGAATTACTCCGCAATCCTTACTGGCCCCTGCACGCCGCCCGTGAACTGGGAGTAGACTTGCCTTGGCCAGAACAATACGATCGGGCCAAATTGCGCTAAAACGTCGCTTATCTCTCCACAGGGAGGGGTTAAGTGAATCGCCGGGATGGGGGTTGCCATCCCGGTTTTTACATTCTGGAGCCACAGACTGATGCCTTCCCCCAAAAAACCGGTGACACTCTGGCCTTTGGCTGCACTGGCCCTGTTGTCCATAATCTGGGGATATAACTGGGTCGTCATGAAAGTCGCCATAAGCGACTGCCCACCCCTGCTGTTTGCCACTCTGCGCGTTTGGCTGAGTGTCATCGTCCTGATTCCCCTGATCATCTGGCTGAAAAGACCACTGCGGATGCCCTCAGCCCGCTATATCATTCCCTTCGGCCTGTTGCAAACCACCGGTTTTATTGGGCTTGCCCTCTGGGCGCTGGAATACGGCGGCGCCGGAAAAACGGCCATTCTGGTCTACATGATGCCGCTTTGGCTGATTGTGTTTGCCTGGCCTCTACTCGGCGAGAAATTGCACGGATTACAATGGCCCGCCGTGCTATTGGCCCTGTTGGGTCTGATTGCCATTCTGAAGCCCTGGAGTTTCGACGGCGAATGGACTGGCAGCGTGATTGCACTGATTTCAGGCATTTTGTGGGCCAGTTCCGCCCTCTGGCAAAAGCGTTATGCGCCCCCCGACATGGATTTATTCAACAGTACTTTGTGGCAAACCATTTTCGGCGGAATCGGGCTGATTGTCATGACCTTGTTTATTGACCCGCTGACGGTTCATTGGACACCCGTATTTGTCGGTGCCCTGCTTTATAATGCTATTCCCGGTACTGCTCTGGCCTATTTTCTCTGGGCCTACGCCTTGCAGAAACTGCCCTCGGGAATCGCGGGCATGGGCACCCTGGCAGCGCCGCTGATTGGCGTCGTTGCCGCCTGGCTGCAATTGGGAGAAACTCCGGGAGGCTGGGAAGGTGTGGGAATGGTCTGCATTTTTGTCGCACTGGCTTTGGTCAGCTGGCAACACCTGCGCCCCCGTGAACAGGAAAACGCTATTTTGCCAACGGGTCAGGAATAAATCGAAAATTTTGGATGTTAAAGTCCCTTTCGCGTCTGCTCTTATTCCAGCATTTTGCGCAATTGCTGACCAGTTGCACGCTTCACCGGTTTTCCATCCACAGGCGAAGCGGGACTGCGCCGGTCTTCATCCAGCGCAAAAATGACCAGACGAATCTCCGTGTCTGCGTAGTCAATTTTCAGGCAGGGATATTCTTGCGCCGGGGCATCGCCAAAATGCAGGCGCTGCCAGCTTTCTTCATAGGGCGTTTTCTGATCCATCAAAAAGAAAATGACCGTCTCAGGGGCATCCGCAAATAAATGCAGGGTAATTGCCGCATGGCGCGTAGCCGTACCATTCAACACCGGGCCGGTCAGACGCGGCTGAAACACCTCCAGCCACTGCATGGCTTTCAGCGCCCGCTCGCGCAGTTCGCGCAAATCCACCGCATGGGCAGGTCCATGAAAAAGCTGCAGGCGGGCATGTAATTCTGATTCTATCTCACTGTTATTCGGCCAGTGGTGCTGGGCATCCCCCCCCGCACCCAAACGCCGCGCCGCTTTTTCCTTGGCTACCCGAAAATCCACGACGCCCTCCTCCGCCATGATCCGCGCCGACTCCACTGCCAGCAAACGGCGTAAACGATGGGGTTGCTGTGACTTGCTCATGCTCGATACTCCGATGATTGTCGTCCGGGACTATTCCGCATAAGATAGCGCGTAAGCGAGAGTGGCGGAATTGGTAGACGCACTGGATTTAGGTTCCAGCGCCGCACGGCGTGGGAGTTCGAGTCTCCCCTTTCGCACCAAATACAGGGTTAGCCGCGCCAGTCAAAAAACTGCCCGCCCTCAGCGCGTCATGTATCAGGACGAAGCGCGCTTTGGGCGTATCAGTCTATGCGGACGTGTCCCCCTCAGGATGGACGTAGGATTTGCTGGCCCAGTCCATAACTCACTTTTTCAGAAGTACCCTTGGATGTAACCCATCTCAGGAGATGTCCATATTTGATAGGCCAGCAATTTTCGCTGCCTTCGCCAGATCAGTATCCAGCGTAGCCAAAGGCAAGCCTTTACGCAAAGCCAATTCCAGATAGGCGGCGTCGTAGGAAGACAACTTGAAGCGTCTGGCTAGATTTAAAGTGTCGCTCAAAGCGTGTGTCACCATCGCTTGATCGGTCATGATATTGAGCCGCTCCAGGATGGCAATGAAATATCGCGAGTTCACCTCGGTGACTATACCCTTGGACTCTAACTTGGCGATGACATTAGCCACTTCAAGCGACCATAATGGGGGTACCAGAGCCTGCGATTCCTTCAGTCTCCTGAGAACCGCACGGGCATAATCAACACCCGCCGAATTAGTTTCAGGCACCAACCAGAGCATGGCGACAGAAGCATCCAGAACAAAACTCACGCACGGCCCTCGTTGATGAGCGCCTTAACATCAACGGCACCAACCAGGTTGTTATTGGTCTGCATAAAGGAGAGCATATCATCGACAGCGGTCACGGTATCCTGATGCAAATTGCATTCTGCGGGCACAAGATCAGCTACGGCCTCGCCACGTAAAGTAATGGTGTAGCGGTTACCAGCCTGGACGCCGCGCAGCAACTCCGGCAGTTTTGTCTTTGCTTCATAGGATCCGACTTCGATGTTCATGAAAAACCTCCCGCGAATACAGACCAGCATATAGACTGGTCGTTTTTATTGCAACTTACAGACAAGTTAAGTAAAGGGAACCTCGAATAACAAAATTTCGCGAAGCAAGACTAACAGGGCCTTAGCTCGACTGCATACATTACTTTGTGGTGACGGGGTACCAACAGGAGGTTTTTGGAGTTCACTTGGGCGAGTTTTGGGCAAAGTGCCAGAAATCAGTGCGCAACCAGCACTGCAATTCATTTATTTGCTGGAGGTTGAGTTGATCAGACCAGCGGGTTGTCAATCCGATGGTCTGAATAATAGTCGTTACAGAGTAACGAAAAGGCGCGACTGGTCACGTGTTCTCAAAACCTGCCATGTAGAGCATGAAATCAAGCCTGAACCGCCGCCTCGCCCGCGATCTGGAAATTGATTTAGCCGGAGCCGTCCTGGCGGTAGATTTACTGGAAAGCTTGCGACATTAGTTTCGACCCAGGCGGAATAACTCAGAAGGCAGAACATGACCCAACATGGCAAGAACAATCAATACTAAACCCCATTGTGCCAATGTGCCTGGAAGCGCCTCACCCAGCCAAAATATCGATCCTAAAACCGTAAATAATACTTCCCCAGCTTGGGTAGCCTCCACGGCAGCAAGACGATCAGGCCAAGGGTACATTGAACGGGTTGCATAATAGAACAACCCCGTAGCCACGACACCAGAGCTGACAGCAATCAGCGCAGCAAGGCCAACCTGCTGCAACGGGGGCCAGCCGTACTCAGTCTGCCCCCAAATACCCAAAACACACCAAAATGGCAGACTGCCGATGGTCATCCCCAGCATGCGGTCCATGGAACCCACAGCCGGATCTATTCTGCTGATAATCATCCGATTACCCAAGGGATAGGCAAAACAGGCCAGCAGTACCGGTAGAGCAATAAACAAGCTATCATGAAAAGTCGTTGTCATGAGATGATCCCACAAAATCAATAGCACCCCAAACAGCATTGCCAGTGATATGACAAAAGAACGCCAGGGAAAGCGTCTTGGACATGTTTCCGAATCGTGATTCCGACTGATCAATCCATCCAAGAGCATTCCGGCAAGAATCGTAATTTGCCATAATCCCGCAACTAACCAAGCTGGCCCATAAAAAGCGGCTAAGGTCAAAGGTGCATAAAAAAGACCAAAACCCACCGTTCCCCAAAGCATCCAAAGTATGGGGCGCTTTTTCAGTGAATCCAGCAACGGTCGCTTATTTTTTACAAACAGGAATATAACCAAAAGAATGGGCAGTGTGATCAAATAACGTAGGGAAGCAGACCATTGCCAACTGTAACCAGCGTTGTCCAGAGCTTTATTCAGTACAAAGGTCACACTGAAAAATAAGGAAGAAAGTAATCCCGCGCTGATCGCCAGAGAAAATGAATGCTTGAATTTTTTATCAAACACTTTCCACCCTTTTACCTGTTGATATTATTAACTCTTTTTATCAGACGCAATGCATCATTGTGTCTCATGGGCCGGACTGGTCTAGTCCTCAACCCTTTGATTGAACCGGACCAGCCTGCTGCCTGGTCCGGGCCCTTAAGAGGCAAAATCAGAAACCGTTCATTTTGTGCTGGCTCAAGACAGCTCCAGGCGGCGCTCGATGCGGTCTAAGCGTTCAATCAGACGATCCACGCGCACACTGATGGTGGCTGTGTTCTCTTTGTTATGGGCAATGTCCCGGCGCACACTCGCAACACTGACCTCCAAGGAACCTAAACGGGTCACGACTTCTTCCAGCTTGCGCTTGATACGATCTTGCCCGACCTGAAAGCGTTTAATGAATAGCATGAATAAAGCTTCAACCAACCTCACGCAGCAAAAACCTCGGATCAGGCAAGCACAGCGCCGCACCTGCCTGAGTCAATCGTTGGGTATCATGAACGCCGCAAAGTACCCCTAAAGGCAGCACTCCTGCAGCTACGGCCATTTCCATATCATGGACGGTATCTCCGACCATGACGGCGGCTTCGGGGGGCAACGCGTAATGATCCAGGAGCTGTTCGAGCATCAGGGGATCGGGCTTGGAACGGGTTTCGTCCGCACAACGACTGGCACTGATGCGTGCCGCCAGGTGCGGGTTTTCGTTCAGCACCTTGTCCAGACCACGGCGCGCCTTGCCCGTTGCCACAGCAATTTCAAAACCGGCATCCGCCAGGGCAATGACCGTCTGTTCCACACCAGGAAAAAGTGGCATATCAACTGCCGGGGTGGCAAAAAAGCAATTCCGGTACCCCTCCAGAATGCGGGAACGCAAGTTTTCGTCCGCATCGGGGGCGAGAACCGCCAGCGCATCACCAAGGCCTAAGCCAATAATTTCCTTATATTGCTCTTCACCGCGATCGGCCAGTCCGGCATAAGCGAATGCATGGGCGAGGCATCGGCAAATAGTGGGAATGCTGTCCATCAAAGTGCCGTCCCAGTCGAATATGATCAGACGGCGATCCTGCAGCACGGAATTCATGATTTGGACTCCTGACGTAATTGCTGAATTAATCCTTCCAGCTCTGCAGGCAACGGAGCCTGGATATGCATGGGCTGCTGATCACGAGGATGCGTAAATCGAATGCTGACCGCATGCAGGAACAGGCGGCGCAAACCCAGACTGCGCATGCGCTGATTGAAAGCCGCGTCGCCATATTTTTCATCACCCGCCACCGGGTGTTCTATGGCCTGTAGATGAACCCGGATCTGGTGAGTGCGCCCGGTATCCAGATCGGCCTGCAATAAAGCCGCACCCGGGAAATGCTCCAGCAACGTAAACCGCGTATGTGCGGGTTTGCCGTCGACCGGATCCACCCGCACCATGCGTTCTCCCGATTGCAGGGTGTTTTTGCGCAAGGCCAAGCGCACAGAGCGCGTTTTGTCTTTCCAGTCACCCAGGGTCAGCGCCAGATATTGTTTTTCCATCTGCCCCTGGCGCAAGGCCTCATGCAGCGCCCGCAATGCCGAGCGCTTTTTGCTGAGCACCAGACAACCGGAAGTGTCGCGATCCAGGCGATGCACCAGTTCCAGTTCGCGGGCTTCAGGCCGCAGTTGGCGCAGGGCTTCAATAATGCCCCAGCTCAAACCGGAACCGCCATGAACTGCGAGGCCACTGGGTTTGTTCAGTACCAGGACATGGCTGTCTTCAAAAAGAACCGCCGATTCCAGTTGTCCGCGCAGATGGGCAGGAAGAATGGCCGGATCACTCGGCTCAGCAACGCGCACCGGCGGCAGGCGCAGCACATCGCCAACAGCAATGTGGTAATGCGGCCGCGCCCGGCCTTTATTGACCCGCACTTCGCCACTACGAAGGATTTTGTAGATGTGGGAACGGGGCACGCCCTTCATGACCCGCAGGAGGAAATTGTCGAGACGCTGGCCCGCATCCGCATCGGTCACCAGCCACTGTCGCACTCCGTTTTCCGCCATATTTTCACCGCCCCTGCATTTTTTCGATTGCGATTCTATTCTTTTATGGCATATATTGCGACTGAGGACGCTGCGCTAACAGAGTGCGGCCCCCATTTTAGCATCGAAGGGCAAGCCTTTCGGTCCCAATTACAAACGCTGCGCTCCCCGGCCTGCTTGATTGAGCATGTGGGTTGAGCGCCGGAGAAAGAAGAACTTATGAAAAGGATGTTGATTAACGCTACCCATGCAGAGGAGTTGCGGGTGGCTTTGGTAGATGGTCAAAAACTCCTCGACCTGGATATTGAACGCGCCTACAAGGAACAAAAAAAGAGCAACATCTACAAGGGCAGAATCACCCGCGTAGAGCCCAGTCTGGAGGCGGCTTTTGTCGATTATGGGGCCGAACGTCACGGCTTTCTGCCGCTCAAGGAAATTGCCCGGGAATACTTCCAGCAACAGGAATCCGGCCAGGGCCGCAAGCGTATTCAAGAGCTGATTCGCGAAGGTCAGGAAGTCATTGTTCAGGTGGACAAGGAAGAGCGCTCCAGCAAGGGTGCCGCCCTCACCACCTTTGTCAGTCTGGCCGGTCGCTATCTGGTTCTGATGCCCAATAATCCCAGGGCGGGCGGCGTTTCCCGACGCATTGAGGGCGATGATCGCACCCAGATTCGTCAGCACCTTCAACTTCTCGATATTCCCGAAAATATGGGTGTTATTGCCCGTACTGCCGGTATTGGTCAAGAACTTGAGGCGCTGCATCGTGATCTCGAATATCTGAAACAAATCTGGCAGGCCATTGTCGATACAGCCGCACCCCGTGCCGCCCCTTTTCTGATTTACCAGGAAGGAAATGTGGTCGTCCGGGCCCTGCGCGATCATTTTTCGGAAGATTTTGGTGAAGTCCTCATTGATGAGGAAGGGGCCTATAACGCTGCCGTACAGTTTATGGGCGCCATGATGCCGAAAATGGTGCACCGCCTGAAACATTACGATAACGACGTGCCCCTCTTCAGCCGCTATCAAATTGAACAGCAGATTGAATCGGCATTCAGTCGGGAAGTGCGGCTGGAGTCGGGCGGAGCTATTGTCATTGATCATACCGAGGCACTGGTTGCCGTGGACGTCAATTCCGGCCGCTCCACCAAGGGTCAGGATATTGCCGAAACCGCTTTCCGTACCAATCTGGAAGCGGCGGAAGAAATTGCTCGTCAAATCCGTCTGCGGGATCTGGGAGGCCTGATTGTGGTGGACTTCATTGATATGGAGTCTCCCAAACATCAACGTGAAGTGGAAGGCAAGCTCAAGGAAGCCCTCAAGCTGGATCGGGCGCGCGTACAGCTCGGCCGTATTTCCCGCTTTGGTTTGATGGAAATGTCCCGGCAGCGGCTGGGAGCCAGTCTGGAAGAAGCGTCTTCGGAACCCTGCCCGCGTTGTAATGGTACGGGTCAGATTCGCGGCTGTGAGGCAACCAGCATGCATGTGCTGCGCTTGCTGCAGGAAGAATGCATGAAACCCGGGCCGGCTGAAGTACAGTGTGAAGTACCGGTAGATGTGGCTGTCTATCTGCTCAACGAGAAACGTCTACCGATTCTCGAACTTGAGGCAAAAACAGAAACCCGCATTGTCATTATTCCCAAGCCGGAGTTGGTTACACCGCACTACAACATTGAGCGCACCCGCATGGAGGCGAGCGCCACGCGGACTTTGCCACAAAATCTGAACAATGCTTTACCCGCACGTCCCAGCCGCCCTGGTACCGAATCTGCGGCGCTCAGTCCGCTGACTGCGCCACCACCGCCCGACGTTCTTCCCCCGCTCCGCACTCCGGCGCCAGCAGCCAAAAGCAAAAATACTGGCAGCAGCAACAAGGCTGCCGCGCCCGAAGAGGGGATTCTCGCCCGTCTGGTACGCGCTTTGGTATCGCGTTATGTCCCGGTGGACGCAGCTACCTTTCTGGCAGAAAGTAATGGCGGTGAAACGCCGCCTGCTCCTGAAGAGGAAATAGTCGAAGAAAATTCCGGCGAAGAAAACCGGGGCCGCCGTCGGCGGCGCGGAGGTCGGCGGGCCAGAGCCCGGCGTTCGACCCAGGGTAATCCAGGAGAGAACGAAAACGCTCAGGAAATGGAGGCCGGGGAAACCACACCGGAAACCACTCATGCAGCGCCTAAAGCAGCAGCCAAAACGCCGGCAAAGCCTGAACAGCCGGCGCCGCGTGAACTGCTGATCTATCCCGGGCCGGTTCCGGCCACGGACGACTGGCATCAAATGCTGGTAGCCACTCCGGTGAGCACAGAAGTGCTTAGTGAGAGTCTCGCTACCGAGCCTGCTGGCATTGCAGCTGCCGAGGATGCGCCAGCGGAAGCTCATGAAGAAACCCGGGCGGAAACATTGGAAGCATCGGAAGCAGTGGAGACACAGCCTGATTCAGCTCCAGAAACCATGAGCTCCGCAATAGAGTCCATCAAGCCCGTCCAGTCCTCTGATTCTGAAGCAGCAGAGCTCTCTGCGGAGCCAGTGACTGCGCTGGCGGAACCTTCTGCCACCGGGAGCTCCTCATCAGCAGCGACTGTAACCAGTCCTGAAGACTGGCATTTGCCGCTGTTTACTGAAAGGGTAGAAACGGCAGCTGCTACGGAAGAGGCAGTTGCAGAAAGTGTTAAAGACCCCGGTCAGCAGTCCCTGCCACTTAACGACGATTAATTCGTAAAGCGGCTGCTGCTCGGCAATTCAGGCTCCCTGCCGTCGCCAACTGGTGCCGGCAGGGCCATCTTCCAGAATAATCCCTGCAGCAGCCAATTCCGCACGAATAGCATCTGCACCCGCAAAATCTTTTTTCTGGCGGGCGGCAAGACGCGCCGCTATGCGCTCTTCAATCCAGGCATTATCGCTTTCATTGGAACCCCGGAAATAGCTTTCCGGGTCTTCCTGCAATATTCCCAGCATGGCTGCCAGCTCGCGCAGGAGGGTAGCCAAGGGTGCGGCAACTTCGCTTTGCTCATCTCGCAAGCGATTAACTTCCCGGGCAAGGTCAAAAAGGGTGGCGAGCGCCGCCGGCGTATGAAAATCATCACTCATGGCGTTATGAAAGCGCTCCCGCCATTCACTGCCCAATTCGGGCACAATTTGGCGCGCTGGCATGCCGCGCAGCGCCGTGTATAGGCGCGTCAATCCGGCACGGGCCTGCTCCAATCCTTCTTCACTATAATGCAAGGGACTGCGATATTGGCTGGAAAGAATAAAAAAGCGCAGCACTTCGCCTGAAAAAAGAGGCAGAAGCTCGCGCACCGTTAAAAAATTATTCAAGGACTTGGACATTTTTTCGTCATTGATGCGCACAAAGCCGTTATGCATCCAGTAGTGGGCGAAGGCGCACCCTGCCCCCTGGGATTGGGCAATTTCATTTTCATGGTGCGGAAACTGCAAATCGGCACCGCCACCATGAATATCAAAAGTGCAGCCCAAGGCATCTGCAGACATGGCCGAACACTCTATATGCCAGCCGGGCCGACCTTCACCCCAGGGTGAAGACCAGGAGGGTTCATCGGGCTTGGCCGCTTTCCAGAGGGCAAAATCCAGGGGATCGCGTTTATCTTCGCCCAACTCCACGCGCGCACCCGAATTGAGTTCATCTATGGATTTACCCGAAAGCTTGCCATAGTCAGGGAAACTGCGCACGGCGTAATACACATCGCCGTTGGCAGCTGCATAGGCATGTCCCCGTTCAATCAACTCGGCAATCATGTTTTGCATGGCACCCACATGCTCCGTAGCACGCGGCTCCAGGTCCGGCTTCTGGCAGAGCAAGGCCGCTTCATCGGCGTGCATGGCCTCAATGAAACGCGCGGTCAGCGCCTGAATAGACTCGCCCTGCTCCAGCGCACGACGGATAATCTTGTCGTCAATATCGGTAATATTACGCACATAGGTCACTTTCATGCCCCGTGCCCGTAAATAACGCACCACCGTATCAAAAGTGACCATGACCCGGGCGTGACCCAGATGACAGTAGTCATAGACTGTCATACCACAAACATAAATACCCACCTGCCCCGGCGTTGCCGGTTCCAGAATGGTCTTGTCACGCTGCAGGGTGTCGTAAAGAGTGATGGACGGCAGGGATGGCGACATTACTTTCTCACTTCAGATAATACGCTGGCGGCAGTACGCAGGCGCTGTTGCGCGCGCTCCATACCGATTAAAGGCAGGAGGGCTGCCAGTTCGGGACCATGACTGCGTCCTGTCAAGGCTGCCCGCAGGGGCATAAACAAGGATTTCCCTTTTAATCCACTTTCCTGCTGCAGGGTTTTGGTCCAGATCCGGTAATCTCCGGCTGACTGCTGGAGGAGCATCGCAGCCAAAGGCCAGAATTCCGCCGGGGTTTCCGCGAGGGCGGCAAGTGCTGTGTCTTCTTTTTCCAATGCAGCGAATGCCTCATCGGCAAAACAACGTATTAGCCAATCCACGGCGTCTTCGGGAAACAGCACGTTGGCGCGCACTGCGGCGACAAACTGTATTTGCAGATTTTCATCTTCACTAATAGCCTTCAAAATTTTTTCCCGTAATCCATTTTCAATATCGGATAGGTTGGCGGCAAGCAGACGCTTCCATAGCTGTGCATCGTTCAACGCATGCTGCAGATCCCGCCACTCCCATAGCTGTGTGTCGCTCAACGCCTGCAGTGCCAGACGCTGCCAATGCTGAAGCTGAACGACATCAAAATGCCCCGGCGCGCGGCTTATTTTTTCCACCGAAAAGCCCGCAGCCAGAGCCTGATCATCCAGCAAGTCACTTTCCGCGTAGTGATGACCGAGACGGGCCAGATAATTGCGCGCAGCCTCCGGTCGATAACCCTGAATTTGCAAATCACGCAAACTGGCCGCGCCGTGACGTTTGGACAAGGGCTGACCATCACCACCCAGCAGAAGGGGCAGATGGGCATATTCGGGAACGGGCAAATCCAACGCCTGCAAAATCAGAATCTGACGCGGGGTATTGCTGAGATGATCCTCTCCGCGCAACACCAGATTCACCCCCATCAGGGCGTCATCCAGCGCATTGGCGAAGAAAAAGGCCGGACTGCCATCACTGCGGCGAATGACAAAATCACCCAGATCAGCCAGGGCATAACTGCGCTCACCCCAGACCCGGTCGGGTACGGTCAACATTCCCGAGTCGGGTACCCGATAGCGCAACACCGGCTGAATACCCCTGGCTTCAAGATCGCGGCGCTGCTCCACACTCAGATGCCGGCACCGTCCGCCATAGCGCGGTGCCTTGCCGGAGGCCCGTTGCACCGCCCGTTCTGCGGCCAGATCCTCGGCACTGCAATAGCAGGGGTAGGCCTGCCCCGCTGACAGTAGGGTTTCGTAGTATTGATGATAAATATCCAGGCGTTCCATCTGCCGGTAAGGACCCACCGGGCCGCCTATGTCGGGGCCTTCATCCCAGTTCAGACCCAGCCAGCGCAGGTCTTCCAGCAGGGCTTTTTCATACATTTGCGGTGAGCGGGACTGGTCCGTATCTTCCAGCCGCAGAACAAAACGGCCCGCAACAGCCCGTGCTGCCAACCAGGCAAACAAGGCGGTGCGGGCGTTTCCCAGATGAAGATAGCCGGTGGGGCTAGGGGCGAAGCGACTCTTTAGATTCATGGTGGTATAGTATTGCGCCATAAGCCGTCTCGCAATGACAAAACGGCAACAGGATACTTGGTAAAAGGCAGTCTCCTCTCTCTTTTGCCAAGCATTCAGGAAATGGAAGAAACAGCATGGCTCAAACCGACAGCCCCCGTGCGCGTGGCAAGGCACCCAAACGTCCTCGTTATGGACGCTGGATTTTGTTGATCATCGCGCTGATCATCATCAATATTTTCATTGGGATCAGCATTTATGTGTATCGCATCTGGGAAACCCTGCCGCCCGTTCATGAGCTGAAAGAATGGCATCCCGATGAACCTCTGCGGATTTATGCGGCGGACGGGTCGTTGCTCCAGGAAGTCGGTCCGCAAATGCGCTATGCCCTGCCGATTGACCAGATTCCGGTCAAATTGCAGGAATCTTTCATATCTGCAGAGAACGCCCGTTTTTACAGTAATAATCCACTGTACTATCCGGTCAGCTATCCGGGCATCATACGTGCGGCGCTGGTAGACCTGATCCATATGTCTCCTGTACAGGGGGCCAGCACCATCCCCGAGCAGGTTGCCCGTAATTTTTACCTTACACCACAAAAAACCATCACCCGTAAAATTGCGGAAATTTTACTGGCTTACAAACTGGCGGACCACTTCAGTCACAAACAGATTCTGGAACTGTATCTCAATAAAATTTATCTGGGTCAGGGGGCCTACGGCGTTCAGGCTGCCGCCCGCACGTATTACGGCAAGAGTGTCGAACAACTGACATTGGGGGAAATGGCCACCATTGCCGGACTCCCGCCAGCACCCTCGGTACTGAATCCAGTCATGAATCCGGATCTTGCCAAAAAACGCCGCGCTTATGTTCTGAAACGTCTGGTAAATCGCGGTTATATTACCAGGGCTGAAGCCGCCAAGGCCAATGCTGAACCTGTTCTATCCCGTTTCCATGCCCAGGCTTCGGATAGTGCTCCTTACGTCACCGACTGGATCGCAAGCTGGCTGACCCAACAATTTGGCAGTGATTTCACCTATCGCTCAGGACTCAAGGTCTACACCAGCATCATTCCCAAAGACCAGATTGCCGCCAACGAAGCCGTAGCCGTAGGACTGGAAAACTACGATATGGGACTTTCCAGCATGGACCCGAAAATCTATCGTGGGCCTGTTGCCCGTTTGAGTGGCGATGCCCTGCAAACGGCCCTTACCGGAAAGCGTCCCGATGCCCTCCCGCCTCATGACCCGGCCAACCTGAAATGGGGGGTAGTCATCACTGCCAATAGCAAAACGGCTACGGTTTCACTGGAGGGCAAGAAAAACATCAACATGACCCTGCGTGATGTGCGCTGGGCCCGTCTGCGTTTCAACAGTCCCCTGCCCAGTCAGGTCGATAGTGTTTTACATAGTGGCGACCTGATCTGGCTGCGTCCCTACGTTCATGCGATGACCGCTGGTGCCGGGCAGGAATGGGGTGCCAATGTCTGGTCTTCCGCTGGAAAGGATCCGGGATGGCAGCTTACCCAGATTCCAAAGGTACAGGGCGCGCTGGTCAGTCTCGATAGCCGCAACGGCGCTATTCACGCGATGGTGGGCGGGTTCAGCTACGAACTCAGCCACTTCAATCGTGCGGTATTTGCCTATCGGCAACCCGGCTCAGGCTTCAAACCTTTTGTCTATGCAGCAGCCATGGATGCACCGGCACTGCTAGCATCCGGTCAAAGCACTTACATGACGCCCCAGACCCCCATACCGGATACCCCTCTGTCCATCACCCTGCCCGATGGGCAGGTTTATGCGCCGACCAACTACAGCAAGCAGTTCTCGAACACGCCCATACCGGTATGGTCCAATCTGGCGTACTCCCACAACGTGCCCAGTGTCCGCATTTTGATGGATATTGGCATACCTTACGCCGCCCAGTATGTGCAGCGCTTTGGATTTCCTGCCAAGCAGGTTCCAGAGGTACCTTCCATGGTCCTAGGTGCCGGAGATTACAGCCCGCTGCAAATGGCCAGAGCCTATTCGGTATTTTCCAGCGGTGGTTTTCTACCCCACCCTTATCTTATTACCAAAATCGTCAATGGTCGGGGAACCCAGATTTCCTTGCTGAACTGCCCCATGGGTTATGCTCCCCCACCCCAACAGACAGCCATACCGCCAGGCGTCGCCTATTTGATGACGCAAATGATGCAGCAGGTCATTAAAATTGGTACGGGTGTGGCAGCGCAAAGCCTCGGACGTAATGATATTGCCGGCAAAACCGGTACCACCAACAATGAAAACAACGCCTGGTTCAATGGTTTCAGTCCACGCATGACCACCAGCGTCTGGGTGGGTTATGACGACAACCATACCATGGGACGCTGGGCAGCCGGGGCACGTGAAGCCTTGCCGATCTGGATTCACTACATGCGTACCGCTATGGCGGGATATCCGGCGACGGGCTTTTTCCGTCCTCCTTCGGTCACCGGGCCCACTATCAGTGGCGGCAGCAACGTCATCGGGGTCAGTGATTATCTGGCGGGTTACCCCCCCATTGCGCCCACTTCTTCCACAGCTTCAACCAGTAGCGGTGCAGGGACGGATACGGGGAATAAATTGATGGATACCATCAAGAACCTTTTCTGAGGAACGCCGCTTGCAGCAGACGATAATTTATCTGCTGGTTAGCGGCTTGGTTTATCTACTCTATGGGGCTACAGGATGACCATTACGATTGTCTGGTTGCGCCGGGATCTTCGTCTCGCTGATCATCCGGCCTTGTGGGAAGCCTCCCAGGAGGGGGTAGTCATACCGCTGTATATTCTTGATGCGGATGAGCAGGCTGGCACTGCCGAGCTCTGGTGGCGGCATCATAGTCTGCAACAATTACAGGAATCTCTTGCCCGGTATGGTTTGCCTTTAATACTCAGACGCGGGAAGCCTCTGCAGATTTTGCAGGAAATCATTGCTGAAACTTCGGCGCGAGCGGTTTTCTGGAATCGCCGCTATGATCCTGCTGGAATAGCTCAGGATACCGCCATCAAGGCCGAGTTGCGCAGCCAGGGTATTGCTGTGCGCTCGTTTACGGGTGATTGCCTGGTTGAACCCTGGCTGCATCATCATGACGAGAAACCTTATAAGGTTTTTACACCTTTCTGGAAAAGCCTCCTGGCTCGCTTCAGCATTGCGCCAGCATTACCAGAACCCGATTTTTCGGCTTTACCGCATCAACTGACCCAAGACCTGGTAACTGAAACTCTGGCAGAGTGGCATCTGCTTCCACAAAAGCCCAATTGGGCTAAACGCTTTTCGGAATTCTGGGCCCCTGGTGAAACCGGCGCCAAAAACAGACTTCAGCAATTTTTGGATGAATCACTGGTGAACTACAGTGAGGGGCGGAATTTTCCTGCCCAAAATTCCGTATCCCGACTTTCTCCGCACCTGAGTCATGGTGAAATCAGTCCTCGTCAGATATGGCAGGAAACGCGTTTTCACTTGCGTCAACATCCTGAGCTTACGGATGAAGGGGAGCATTTTTTGCGGGAACTGGGCTGGCGCGAGTTTTCCTGGCATTTACTGTTTCATTTTCCGCAGTTGCCGGATACCCCACTGCGTCCGGAATTTGCCGATTTTCCTTGGCAAAAAGATACACTTTTGCTGGAACGTTGGCAGTCTGGACAAACGGGTTATCCGATTGTCGATGCAGGTATGCGCGAACTTTGGCAGAGTGGCTGGATGCATAATCGGGTCCGGATGATTTGCGCAAGCTTTCTTATCAAGGACCTTCTGGTTTCCTGGCAAGACGGAGAAGCCTGGTTTTGGGATACCCTGGTAGATGCGGATCTGGCTAATAACAGCGCCTCCTGGCAATGGGTTGCCGGTTCGGGCGCAGATGCAGCTCCCTATTTCCGGATTTTCAACCCGGTATTACAGGGAGAAAAATTTGATCCCGAAGGAAAATATCTGCGCCGTTGGATTCCGGAATTATCCGCTCTGCCCGATCGCTTTATTCACCAGCCCTGGGCGGCAGATCAGGACCTTCTTAAAAAGGCAGGGGTGGTTCTGGGAGGCAATTATCCTAAACGGCTGATTGATCATCATGAAGCCAGACAGCAGGCCCTGGATATTTTCGAGAAACTGAAGAAAAATAATCTGGCAAAATCTGATAATTTATAATCCAATAAAAATATAAAACCGTATTAATATAATTAACCGGAAAACCATCCAAAAAGTTTTTAGTTGAACTTTTGAGATTATCTACTACTCTCAATAAGGAGACATTCATTCAATTTGGATGTTGATTATTGCAATTTCACGACGAAAAAACGGAGGGAACACCTATGAAGCCTCATGTTGTCGTTCTTGGTGGTAATTTTGCCGGTCTCGCTTCAGCACAAAAAGTGCGTGAACTGTGTGGAGAGTCGGTGCGTATCACCGTTATTGATCGTAAGAATTTCTTGTTATTTGTGCCTAATGTGCCCGCCGAAGTTTTTGAGGGACGCGATCCCAGTAAAACCCTGGCGATGGATATCCCGAGCACTTTGGATGAAGATGATATTGGTTTTATTCAGGCCGAAATCAAAGCCATTGATCCGGATGCCAAGCGTGTGGATTTTGTACCGAACGAGCGTCCCGGTGCTGCGCCCGAAAGCATGTCTTATGACTATCTGGTTGTCGCCGTAGGTAATCGTCTGGCCTATGATAAAATCGAAGGTTTTGCCGAACACGGCCATACGGTCAGCGATTTTTACTACGGTAACAAATTGCGTCACTTCCTGGCCCATGAATACAAAGGTGGCCCGGTAGCCATTGGTTCTGCCCGTTTCCATCAAGGCGATGGGACCAAAGACATCAAGTTATATGGTGGTCATGCTTTTCCCACTGCCGAAGCCGCCTGTGAAGGTCCGCCCGTCGAAACCATGTTGTCCATGGCTACCTGGTTAGGTCAGCATGGCAAGGGTGGTCCTGATAAAGTCACGGTGTTTACCCCAGCTTCCCTGATTGCTGAAGATGCTGGTGAAAAAGTAGTGGGCAAACTTCTCGAAATCGCCGGGGGCATGGGTTTTAATTATGTCAATGAAGCCAAAGATATTACCCGGATAACCAAGGACGGTATTGAACTGGCCAGTGGTAAAAATATTGAAGCCGAATTGAAACTGGTTTTCCCGGACTGGGTTCCCCATGATTTCATGAAGGGACTGCCCATCAGTGATAATGAAGGCTTTGTGGTAACCGATGTGACCATGCGTAATCCCAAGTATCCCAATGTGTTTGCAGCGGGTGACGCGGCTGCCATTACGGTGCCGAAGCTGGGCGGAATTGGTCACGCCCAAAGCGAAATTGTCGCCAAGCAAATCGCCAAGGATCTGGGGAAAATGGCTCCGGCGGAAGCCGACAAGCCTCTGGAACCCGTAGTCTATTGTATTGGTGACATGGGGAATAATCAGGCCTTTTATATTCGTTCCAACAGCTGGTTTGGTGGTCCTGATCAGGTTCTGAAAATGGGCCATATGCCCTTCTTGCTGAAAATGCAGTACAAAAATCTCTTCTTCAAGACGAAAGGTAAAATGCCGGAATGGGGGCTTGATGCTTCTAAATTACTGGCCGAAAAACTCTTCGCAGCCTGAAAAACGAGGGCCGCGAGGCCCTCTTTTACTATTGGCATGATATAAATCAAGGGAGATGCATTATGGCAGCACAAGAATCTTTCACCCCTCAACTCACACCAGAACAATGGGCAGGTCTTGCCCGCTTGGGCGACCTTGCCCATGGTAGCGAAAGCTTTATGGGTAGCCCGGCAGGAAACCTGCCCATGGACCTGGCGCTCAAAGCCGGCACATGGAATGAACGCTATGATCTGGAAGGGAGCATTGAAGAGTTGCTTGATACGCTTAAAGTCCTGCGTGAAAGCGGTCTTTTGTCACTCATTCGTGAAAATGCCGCTTTTGTGACCGAAAGCATAGCATTAATGAAGCCTTTCATCCCCGGTCTGCTGAGTAAACTCCATGAAATGCCTTTGGCGGAATGGTTATCTGCCCTGCAGATGTTTGGCGAAATCATCCCGAAAATAAATGCCGTTATGGACTTTCTCCAGGGGCCCGCAGGTAGTGCTGTGGTGGCCAAAATCAAGAAACTGGGTGATATCTGGCAGGAAACCTCAGCTGATACCACCATTGTCGAAGCCTTGCGCCTGCTGAAACAGATGCAGGACGATGGCAACCTGCAGCGCGTTGCAGACCTCAGTCGTCAGATCGGTCTTTTTGCTGAAACTATTGACCTGGAAAGCTTACTGGGGCAACTCGTGCAGAAAAGCCAAGGCAATCCGCTGGTCAATTCCGCCGCGAGCCTGATGCAAAGCGGAAAATTAATGGCTGCCGCCCTTGCGGATGCTGCCGAACATGAGGCCACCGGCAAAGCCGGAGGACTATCCGGTCTTTATCACATGCTCAAAGATCCCGATGTGCAACGGGGTATGCGCGTGGTGGCTGTATTGCCCGTTTATCTCGAAAAAGCGGGTGTTCTGCCCAAGCACAAAGGTTAATCTTTTTTTTATTGTTTCAGGGGGTGGTACCGGAGGAACAACACATTTTGATCATTGAACCTAAAAACGGCAATTGCCGTGGGTGCTTTTTGCTATCAGGAGAGAACTCGCCCTGCGGGCTCAAACAGCTCTCCTGACGGGCACAGGATTTCGCCAAGAACAACAACGGCTCAAAACAAAAGTCGCTGCAAAGCACCCACGGCAACTGCCGTTTTTAGGTAAACACCAGCCGGTACTAGAAATCTGCAGACATTCATCCATCCAGGAATGATTAAATGGAATCAGTCAGTAAGGCACCGGCAGCACAATGGCGTCATCCGGTATGGTCTACCGCCCGGAAGTCCTGTGTAGGGACAGCACTGGGCACCAGCAAGCTATGGTTCACCACCGGCAGCGGCATCATTACCGAAGTGTTTTATCCGCGCATTGATATTCCGCAGGTGCGTGATCTCGGATTTATCATTGCCGATGATCAAAGCTTTTGGCAGGAACTGAAAACCCTGCCAGAGCCGGCTCTGGAACTGGATGATCCGCAGGTACCGCTACCGATCATCCGCCATCATCACGCGCGTTTTGACTTTACTATCAAGGTCTGTGCCGATCCTGACCGTGATGTGCTGCTCATCGATTTTCAGCTGGAAGGAGATTCCAGTCTCCGCCCCTATCTGTTGTGTTCAGCGCGACTCGGGGAAGATGCCGAAAACAATCGGGCCTGGGTCGGTAACTGGGAAGGTCGCAAGGTACTGTGGGCAGAACAGGGTCCGTTCGGACTGGCTCTCGCCTGCCGGAATGCCGCCGGTTACGCGGCGCTGGAACGCTGCAGCGTTGGGGAAGTCGGCGCCAGCGACTTGTGGCAGGATTTTCATGAGCATGGACGCATGCTCTGGGAATACGGGGAAGCCGGACCCGGTGAAGTTGCCCTGGCCGGACAAATGCCCCGTCAGGGTACTCTGGCTTTAGGACTGGGCTCCAGCAAAGAAGCCGCCGCGACCAATGCCTGGAGCGCGCTGGCGAATGGTTTCCAGGCCACGTCATCCAGTTATACGGATTTGTGGCAGGCCTGGCACAAAAAGCATCCCCGCCCCCGCAATTTCGCCAGCAAACTTCCCAATACGGCCAAAACTCTTTATGCCCGTTCCAAAAATATTCTGAAGGTCCATGAAGACCGGACTTTTCCCGGCGCGCTGGTCGCCAGCCTTTCGGTGCCTTGGGGTGAAGCCAGTACCAGTCGCGGCGGCTATCATCTGGTCTGGTCCCGGGACCTGGTCGAAAGCGCCGGAGCCCTGGTCGCCATGGGGGCTACCCAAGAAGCCCGACAGGTGCTGACTTATCTCATCAGCACCCAGCAGACTGATGGTCATTGGTTGCAAAACCAGTGGCTCGGTGGCAAACCATTTTGGCAAGGTGTCCAACTGGATGAAACCGGGTTTCCCGTTTTACTGGCCGCGCTGCTCCGCCAGCATGACGCCCTGGAAGACATTGCCGTAACCGATATGGTCCAGCGTGCCCTGCACTTTATTGCCCACGAAGGCCCGGTAACCGGACAGGATCGCTGGGAAGAAGATGGCGGGGTCAATACTTTTACGCTGGCAGTCGCCATTGCAGCGCTGGTAGAAGGTGCCGAATTAATGGGCGGTAAAACCGCTGAATGTGCACTGATGCTGGCGGACTACTGGAATGCACGGCTGGAAGACTGGACCTTTGTCAAGGATACGGATCTGGCCAGACAGTATCAGGTACCCGGTTATTTTGTGCGGATTACGCCGGAAGATGTGCTGGTTCAGGATGGCGCCAAAGATGAGTGGGTGTTGATCAAAAACCGGGCGCATGATCCGCATCTTCCCGCCAGCGAGCAGGTAGCCAATGATTTTCTGCAACTGGTGCGTTATGGACTGCGCAGCGCAGCAGATCCTCACATTGTTGCCTCCGTCAGGGTGATGGATGCCCTGCTCAAAACCGACACCCCCAGTGGTCCGGTATGGCATCGTTATAATGGCGATGGCTACGGAGAACACCAGGATGGCAGCCCTTTTGATGGCACCGGAATTGGTCGTGGCTGGCCATTGCTGGTTGGAGAGCGCGGCCATTACGCGCTGGCCGCTGGAGAAAGCGCCCTGCCCTACATTGAAGCCATGGCCGCCATGACCGGGAAAGGTGGCCTACTCCCCGAACAAATCTGGGAAGCCGACCCGATTCCGGAAAAAGGTCTGGAACCGGGCCACCCCAGTGGTTCCGCCATGCCACTGGTCTGGGCCCACGGTGAATATATCAAACTGTGTCACAGCTTCATAAAAGGGGAGCCCGTAGACCGGCCTGCAGCCACCTGGAAACGCTATCAAGGGAAAAAACCGGATATTGACTACCGCCTTTGGCGCTTGCGGCAAAGGCCCCGGCAATTACCGGCAGGTCAGGAGTTACGTGTGCTGCTTCGCGCCCCCTTTACGGTTCATTGGGGTATTAATGGCTGGCAGGATGTGCAGGATCTCCACTCGGAAGACTGGGAACTGGGTCATGTAGCCATTTTGCCCCTGAAACCGTTAAGCGAGGGAGAAAGTGTTCAGTTCACCATCCGTTGGCAGGAAAGCGGAGACTGGATCGGAGAAAATTTTCATCTGGATATTACAGGAGCTTTGGCATGATTCATCTTGATTTGCAGGGACGACGGGCCTTAGTCACGGGTGCCAGTGGTGGATTGGGACGGGCTATTGCGGAAACCCTGGCGGCAGCGGGCGCAGAAGTGGCGGTCCATTATCGCAAGGGCAAGGATGAGGCCGATGCCGTAGTCGACAGCATCAGCAAGGCAGGCGGCAAAGCGCAATCATTCCAGGCAGACATCTCTGATCCGGCCGCAGTGGAAAAACTGGTACAGCAAATCGAGCAGGCTTTTGGGGGCCTGGATATTCTGGTCAACAATGCTGGTATGGACGGGCCGCGTGCCCTGGTGGGAGATGATGACCCGCAAATCTGGGAGAAAGTACTGAGCGTTGATCTGCTCGGTCCTTATTATTGTGCCCGGGCAGCCATTCCGCGCATGGAAAAACTCCAGGGCGGTGTCATCATCAATATTACTTCGGTGCACGAATTCATTCCCTGGGAAGGCTATAGTGCCTACACCAGCGCCAAGGCGGGATTATCCATGTTCACCAAAACCCTGGCCCAGGAAACCGCAGACAAAGGCATTCGCGTGGTGGCCCTTGCCCCGGGTGCCATTCAAACACCCATCAACGAATCGGTGTGGAGCGATCCTCAGTCGTTGAAAGATCTCGACAAAAAAATCTCCATGGGTCGCCTCGGCAAGCCCCGGGAAATTGGTAATGTCGTGGCTTTTCTGGCGAGTGATCTCGCCAGTTACATCACCGGCACCACCCTTGCTGTAGATGGGGGCATGTTGATTTATCCGGATTTCCGCCACGGAGGATGACACTATGGATGCCGATGTCATTATTATCGGCAGCGGTGCGGGTGGCGGAACACTGGCCCGTGCCCTGGCGGACTCTGGTTTACAAATTCTGATTCTTGAACGCGGCGATTATTTACCCCGTGAATGGGGAAACTGGGATCCCCAGACAGTTTTCGGCGAACACCGCTATCATACCGATGAACAGTGGCGTGATCAGGACGGCAAAGCCTTCTCACCGGTCACCGGCTATCATGTCGGTGGCAACACCAAGTTTTACGGGGCAGCCGTTTTACGTCGCCGCGCCAAGGATTTTGCGCTTCGCCAGCATCAGGGTGGCGATACCCGAGCCTGGCCCATCACGTATAATGATCTGGCACCCTTTTATGATGAGGCCGAATCCTGGTATTTCACGCACGGCGAGGCCGGTGCCGATCCTACTGAAGCCCCCCGCAAAGCTTATCCCTACCCCCCGTTTCCCCATGATGAAGATATCGCTTTGGTGGATAAGGCTCTGCGCGAGATGGGCTATCACCCCTTTCCCCTGCCCCTGGCACTCCACCGTTTGGCCGATGAACCTGAACAAAGCCCCTGCGTGCGCTGCCCGACTTGTGATGGCTTTCCCTGTATGCTCCATGCCAAGGGTGATGCGGAAGTGTGCGGTGTCCGCCCCGCATTGCAACACAGTAATGTCCGGATGCTGACCGGCCATCGGGTGCGCCGTCTGATCCATGGTAAAAATGGCAAAACGGTGGAATCTGTCGAGACTGATCAGGGAAGCTTTACGGCCCGGCTGGTGGTTTTGGCTGCAGGAGCGGTCAATAGTGCGGCTCTCCTGCTGGCTTCTGCATCGGAAAAATATCCTTCCGGACTGGCTAACCATAGTGATCAGGTTGGGCGCAATTATATGTGCCATCTCAATAGCGCCTGCATGGCTATTAAACCGGGTCGGGAAAATCGCAGCATTTTTCAGAAAACTCTGGCTTTGAACGATTTTTATGAAGACTCCGGAGACCCGGACTATCCTTATCCACTGGGGCATATTCAGGGGCTGGGAAAGGTCACACCGGCCCTGCTCCATGCGCAGCGGCCGCTCATGCCGATTCCCATCAGCGCCTGGACGGCCAGTCATTCCGTAGATTGGTGGCTGACCACCGAAGACCTGCCTGATCCCGACAACCGGGTGACTCTGGATACCGATGGCAACATTTGTCTGGCCTGGAACCCCAAAAACCGCGAAAGTCATCGCCGCCTCTGCCAGAAATGGCGGGAGATTCTGCAGAAGGCCGGGTTCATGGGCGTATTTTTTCAGGCCATGGATATTTCTGCCACCGCCCATCAGGTCGGAACCTGCCGCTTTGGTGAGGATCCTGCCGACAATGTTCTTGATCCTCATTGCAAGGCGCATGATCTGGACAATTTGTATGTGGTGGATGCCAGCTTTATGCCCTCGATTAGTGCGGTCAATCCCTCACTGACCATCATGGCCAATGCCTTGCGCGTCAGCGCGCATATTATCCAGCATGCCAAAGGCGCCCTATGAAACGCGGTCTCAGCGCCGTTTATATTGCCGGTTTTTTGCAGGGAGCTGCTTTTGTGCTGATTCCAGCACTGGGTACCACCCTGCGCAGCGCACCTTACGATATGAGTAATGCTACTTACGGCATGTTGTATTTTCCGGAAATCATCGGCGCCATATTGGCGGCTTTGAGTGCGGGAGCCATTCATAAACGCCTGGGCAGCAAGGGGCTGTTTCGTCTGGGAGCCATCAGCAATGCCATCGCCATGGCTTTACTCGTAGCGGCTTTTTTCAGTTCCGGGCTGTTCGTTGTCCTGTTGCTGCTGGCTGAAACACTGATGCTCGGCATCGGGTTCGGCTTGACCAATGCCGCCATTAATCGGGCTGCGTCCCTGCTTTTTGCGGGCGCTGCGGCGGCGGCCGTCACCATTCTGAATGCCGTCATTGGCGGAGCAACTGCCGTATCACCCATGATTCTGACTGGCGCACAAAGCTGGTTGAGCTGGGTGGCCTGGCCTGTCCTCATTCTTTTGCTTTGGTTCGTTCTACTCTTATTTCCACTCGCGGAGGATACAGATACGCACGAACTGGGCGGCTTACGTGCCTGGCGACGCTCCATGATGCCCTTCGCTTTTGCAGTAGTGATTTATGCGATCTGTGAAGGCAGCTTTGGCAGCTGGGCCAATGTGTTGGTCAGTGTCGACCGCCATCTTCCCGCCGCGACCGGCGCCCTGGCTCTGTCGCTGTTCTGGGGAGGCATGACCGTTGCCCGCTTCATTTTGGGCAGCATTCCCGACCGCTTTCTTTCCCGACGCTGGGTTTATCGCCTGGCGCCTATCGGTATGGCAGCCTGCTTTATCATCATCCCCCATCTGCTCAGTGCAACGGCGCTGTTACTGGCATTTGCCCTCGCCGGTGCGGCTTGCGGTATATACTATCCCTACAGCATGGCTTTCGGGGTGGCCGCACACGGCAAGGAAGGCACGCAAATGGCTGGACTATTGGTTGGAGCGCTGATGATTGGCGAAGGCATCGGCTCTACCGGACTGGGACCACTGCAACATTTCATTTCACTGAATCAGATTTATACTTTTTCCGCTCTATGGGCGATCCCCCTGCTCTGGCTGGCCTGGCGCAATAGCCGGCAGCAATAAGCAGGGCGTCTACCGATATTGCGAAAACCTCTTCACGCAACTGAGCTTTCCTCCTTCACAGCAGACATCCGCGCAAATACTGTTTCCGGTTGAGAAGCTATTTCCAGCAACTGCGCATCAATATCGACAAGCAATTGTTCTGCGCTGATTTCATTCAACAATCCTTCTCTCTGTGCTTGATTTATTTTTTCCTTACGGGCAAGGAGAATGCGACGATACAAGCGCACAAAATCGCCTTGCATAATGTTGTTGTCCGGTTTGTCCAGTTGCCGTAATTGTTCTGTAGCCTCTTTCTGCTCTTCTTCAAGGGCAACTTTCAATACATTCAGAGCGCGCTGATCCCGAAGCCCCTCCTCTCCCAGCTTTTTGAGTTCAAGCAGATCAGACTTTGCTAAAAAAATCCGTAGGCGCTGTATTTCCGTATTTTGATCTGCCCCGCTTTTACCCAGCACCTTCAACATTCTGGCCAAGGGAGAAATACTTAATCCCTGCACGAGGATTGTTAATAATACCACTCCAAACACCAGATTAATGAGCAATTCCCGGTGTGGAAGGCCAGCAGGCAGACTGAGCGCCAAAACCATAGAAAGGGCTCCACGAATCCCTCCCCACATCAGTACAAAATTCCAATTCAGAGGAATTTTTGCGCGGGTCCGGCTCAACAACGCGCCCATACCATAGACCACGGCGGCCCGGGCAATGGTTACAGCGACATAGGCTGCCAGCACAAGCGCCCAGATATGCATTAAATCCAGCAGATTAATGGTCAAACCGACCAGCAGGAAAATCAGGGAATTTAGCGCAAAACCTATATATTCCCAGAAGGTATTGACAGCCATCCGGACAGATGCCGTCATGCCTTTTTGCGCCCCGTAGTTCCCACATATCAGTCCCGCGACGACTGTGGCAATCACACCCGAGTAACCCAACTGCGTTGCCAGCAGAAAGCTGCCATAAGCGGCCAAAATAGTGATGGTGATTTCGACCATTCCATCGCCAATACGCTTGATGATTTCCGAGCTGAGCCAGCCGACGATCAAACCCAGCAGCGCCCCTCCGCCAACTTCACTGACAAAATCAATGCCCAGATGGGTGATGGAGATGGATTTTCCCTCGGCAAGGGTCAGAAACAGACTAAAAAAAACTATGGCGGTTCCATCATTGAGAAGACTTTCGCTTTCAATCATGAAGGTCAGCCGTTCTGGTGCCATCAACTTGCGGAAAATGGCCACTACGGAAATTGGATCCGTAGCGGCTACAGCCGCACCGAACACCAAGGCTACGGCCAGAGGGATGACAGCACCGGAAAGGTGCGGCAAGTATTCAGAAGCCCAAAGAAATACATAGGCAGTAACTACCATAGACAGGAACACACCGGGTACAGCCAAACCAAAAATGGCCAGACGATCCCGCCACATCACACTGGCAGAAAGATGGTAGGCTGACTCAAAAATCAAACCGGGCAAAAAAAGGTTGAAAACGAGGTCATGGGTAAGTACCGGGGTATCGAAAAGATGCAACGCCCCCAACGCCAGGCCACCAAGCACCAGGGCCACGGTATAGGGTAAATGTAAACGGTTGGCGATTAACGAAAGTAATGAGGCAACCACGAACAGTAACAAAACGGCAGTTTCTGGAATCATGGTTCTCCACGCACTGAGTGTTTTTTGGCGACTATTATCCTGAATCAGTGTAACTGGTCTCAGTTACCCAAGCCAGACAAAGCACAGGACTGTTCATAGCCCTTCATGTCATACCCATCGTGCAGATCATTGAGGGGGCCAAAAGAAACGATAAATACAGGCTTAAAACTAAAAACTACGGTTGACCTGGGGACTTTTCAGCAACTTTAGGCTGCACGTCGTATTGTCTGGTTTGGTCTCAGGCCGCAGACCATGATACAAATCAGGTGATCGCCTGGAACATCCGGGTATTCCGCAAAGGAGTGATGAACATTGGCCCCACGCAAACCCGCCCCTTCCAGGAAAAAAACCTGGATTCTGGTGGTCATTATCGCGCTGATAAGCACAGCCATTGTCATTGGTATTGCCCTCAATATTCCGTTATCCACGCAAGCCGTCAGTCCAACTCCTGAAAAACCGGTACCCGAAAAAACAAATATCCCCAGGCCGATGAAAAAAACTCTGGACTTGGGTTCTTTCGGGGTGATGGTGCGCAGTGCTGATGGTTCTGAAAAAGCATTGACCATTCATCCTGTTGCCATCCTTCACGGGCACGGACCCTGGCAGCCTCTACATGACGCCCAAAACCATTTTGAGAGCCTGATTGCCAATCCCTTCATGGCCTTTCCAGATTTGAATCAGGTTTCACATTCACCGACGGTACAGAAAGATCTGGGTCGTCAGATCATGGACAACATCGCCCCAACCCTGGCAAGACTGGAACCAGGCTGGACTATTGAACACATAGAGCTGCATCCCGCCCTTCAGGAGCCACCGCCATGAACTGTAAGAGCAACAGAATGGAGCAGATATTGTGAAATATCTCGGACGACTGAATCCTCAGGATCCACTTTTTGCCTATTTACGCGATGATGTATATCCGCAAATACTGCCAAATGATCAGGTCCGCAATTTTCGGGTATTTCAGTTTCCTGCTTCCAATGAAGTATTTCTGTATGAAGAAACTCATTCTCAGCAAAAGGTGATCGGGAAATTTTTTCAGCGTCCGGGTAAAGATCCCCAAAACGCCTGGGAAAGAGCCTGGAATGAATGGCAAAATCTGCATTATTTGCGCAACATCGGTCTTAATCATAAGCATTTTCATATTCCTCAGGCTTTTGGCATCGCCCGCCACATGAATAGTCTGGTCGTGGAAGAATATTGTCCCGGTCAATCATTATCGAGTGTTATGAGTCAGAGTCTTGCTGAACACCATGAAGATTTGCTTTATGCCCGTCTCACTGATCTCGCCTGGTTTCTGGCCAAGTTACATAACCACACGGCCGGCGCTGAGACAGTTCACTTTCATACCCAGTTTCCCTACTTTGATAAAATCGTGGCGCGTCTGCAGCGTCGCCACCGCATTACCGAAACACAAATGCGCGAAGTTTATGGATTTCGCGATCAGTGGCAGAAGTCTCCCTGTATGTGGAGCGATCAGGCGGTTCTGATTCATGGCGATGCCACTCCATCCAATTTTTTGTTTGCGCACCCCAGAACCATTATTGCCATTGATTTCGAGCGCATGAAGCGCGCTGACCGCGTCTACGACCTGGGCATGATTGCCGGTGAAATCAAACACCATTTCCTGCGCAACAACCATCATGGTGAGCAGGCCGAGCCCTTCATCGGTCATTTTCTCTGGGAATACAGCACCCATTTCCCCGACCGACAGGCGGCATTTGCAGCCATCACCCGGAGAATTCCCTTTTACATGGGCATGACTTTGTTACGCATCGCCCGTAATTCCTGGTTGGACTGGCGTTACAGTCAAATTCTGGTTCATGCTGCACTCTCTGTTCTAAGGAGGTAATCTCATGTCTATTCGCGCTGTCTGTTTTGACTTGTATGGCACATTGATCAACATAGAAACCAATGAAGACATGGAGGAAATTTATCGAGGAATTTCTCATTATCTGACTTATCACCGGGTTTTCATGAATCGTCGGGAAGTGCGCGAACGCTATTTCGCCGTCATGAAAGAACGCAAACGCCAATCCACCGAACGCTATCCGGAAATTGATGTAGAAGCCATCTGGCATACCATTCTTATTCAGGAAAACAGCAAGCCACTGAATGGCAGAGAAAAATTGGCCAAGGAACTGGCGCGGCTGCATCGTGGCATTTCCAGAACCCGCCTGGAACGTTATGAAGGCGTCAAAAGAACGCTCAAAAGCTTGCAGGAACAGTACCAGCTTGCCCTCATTTCCGATGCCCAACGCTGTTTTGCTCTGCCCGAAATACGCGCATTGAATATCAAAAAGTATTTCGACATTCGCATCATTTCCGGTGATTACGGATATCGCAAGCCTGATTCCCGATTATTTCAAATGGCTGCCGAACAACTCGAAGTAGCGCCACATCAGGCCATTTATGTGGGTAACGACATGTTTCGGGATATTTATGGCGCGCAGCAGGCCGGGATGAAAACCATTTTTGTAGATTCCAACCAGGGGGCCAAATCCTACAACGATATTCAGCCGGATTATTTCGCCCACGACTTTTATCAGGTACTGGATGGCGTGGCTTTTCTGGCGCAAAAACATGCAGACAACTGACCCTAAAAACGGCAGTTGCCGTTTTAGGCTGAAGCATCAAGCTGAACGGCGACGCATGAGGATACCCAGAGCAAAGCCCAATCCTGCCAGAATAATAGTCAGAACAATGCCATAGACCCAGCTGTTCTCTCTGGCAAAACGGGCAATCCACGCTTGAAAACCGACCTGGCGGACATCAATCTGCTGCTTGCGGACTGCAACCACCTGTTGCTGCCGGACCAAATAAGTCAGCAATTGATAATGACCCAGAGGCAATGACGCCGGCAGCCTGATTTTCGCCGAAAATAACCCCTGCTTCAGAGTGACCCCAGCGGGATCCACCACGTAATTGCGGTGGCGAATTCTCTCATCCAGAAAGGCTTTTTGCCAGGTATCCAAATGATCGGGTTCGGGATCAAAATGGGCTTTATCTACCAGCGAAGACAGGGTTAATCCCAGTTTCTGCAGAGTATCATCAGGCAGAATGTGCCTGACCGGGGCCGAAGAAAGCCGCTGCCAGATACCCGGAGCCTTGGTCACCGTTACCTTTGCACCATTCAGCCAGATTGGTCCGGTTCGGGTTTTTTGCTGCATGGCTTCAGTGCTGTCGGGCGAACGCAGTATGACAATGACCTGCCCCGGGCCCGTGATGGCACCATACACCAGCAGATTTTCCCCGACAAAATGGCTGGTCACGTTCACCTTATCCGTACTGGTAGCCACCACCAGGGGCGTAGACGCTTCGGCCAGCATGGCAGCACCCATAGTCAGCAGCATGAGCATCAGGCGCAGATAAAGCATCTAAACAACCCGCGCCATGCTGAAAATGTGTTCGGGCGCAATAAATAATCCCAACCCCATCTTGATAGCCACTCCCACGACCACCAGGGCCAGCACCAGACGCAGCTGTTCCCCCTTCATATGCGCTCCGGCCCGCGCCCCGAATTGCGTGCCGAAAATAGAACCTAAAACCAAAGCCAGAGCCAGATAAGGGTCTACAGCATGATTCATTCCCGCCTGCAAAATACCTACTTCAGCCGTGGTAAACAGCAATTGAAACAATGAGGTACCTACTACCACCTTGGTAGGCATTTTCAATACATAAAGCATGATGGGCACCATCACAAAACCACCTCCAACCCCCATCAGCGCGGTAAGCAAGCCCACGCCAAAACCCAGTAAAACCGGGGTCAGAAAGGAAAGACGCAGTCCTGAAACCGGAAAATCCATTTGTCCCGGAAGGCGCTGCAGAATGGACTGATTTTTTGTCCGGTTTTTTTGGGATGCATGCCCATGCCGACCACGCAAAGCCAGCAGCGATTCAATCAACATGGAAGTACCGATGACACCCAGCAAAATGACATATAGAAAAGTCACCACCAGACCGAAGTGGCCACCCGCCTCCAGAATCCGGGCAATGTGTACACCGATCAGCCCCCCCGTCCAGCTCCCTGCCAACAGGACAAAAGCCATGCGCATATCGACATTACCCATGCGCCAGTGTGCATAACTGCCAATGGCCGACCCACCGACAATCTGGGCCGCCCCGGTACCCACGGCAACCAGCGGCGGGACCCCGATAAAAATCAGCAGAGGCGTAATCAAAATACCTCCACCCACTCCGGTCAATCCTGACAGGAAACCCACCGCCAAACCAAAGCTGACAATCAGCCAGATATTCACGTCCATATGCGCGATAGGCAGGAACAATTCCACTCAGCGATCTCCCTGCGACGGATCGGAACAAAACACCGCAGAACACAGTTGATCGATGTTCGTATCAGGCGGCACCAGCAATACCGGAACCGCCAATGCCAGACTCAGTTTTGCACCGAGTCCCCCCAGAAGATGGGGTAACCCTCGCGGTTTACTTTCCGTGCCAAAACCACGCTGCCCTACCACCACCATGATTGTTTCCGGAAGACTCTGGACCAGATGCGGAATTTCCTGTTCGGGATCCCCTTCCAGCAGAAAATATTCTGGCAGCCCAATATCACAATGTTCTTCGATACGTTCGGCAACAGCGCGCAGATTACTCTCCGCCTCAAGACGGGCTTCTGCCAGTAGTCGATCCGTCAGGTCACGAGAAAACAGTCCCCCGCCAAAACCCAGTGGATCCTTGGCCACATGCAGGGAAGTCACCAGCCCGAGACGTGCTCCAAGAAGACGTGAAAACCGCGCCGCCACAGCAGCCGCCAGCAAGGCATTTTGTGATCCATCAATAGCCGTCAACAGGACTGGATCTGACATAAACAACCTACAATGTTGAGAGATTTCATCAATATTAGAGGATGGCCCTATGCCTGTCGAGGCGGCAAGCTCAATGCGTAAAGTCCATAGCCCCGGCAGAACAGTCTATAAGTACTCTTGATTCTCGATGAAGCAGGCCCCACTTCCAGTCTGTCTATTGAAATGATAGCTGCTCAGACTACTTGTCTATACGAAGGAGAGATAATGACCACCAACAAGGAAACTCTACAATTTCAGACTGAAATCAATCAGCTGATGCATCTGATGATTCATTCTCTGTATTCAAACAAAGAGATTTTTCTGCGTGAACTGATTTCCAACGCCTCTGATGCCTGTGACAAACTGCGCTTTGAAGCCTTGGCGGATCCCAGTCTGGTTGCGGGAGACAGCGAACTGAAAGTGGAGGTAGATTTTGATGCCGAACAAGGCACCTTAACTGTCCGCGACAATGGCATCGGGATGAACCGCGACGAGGTCATTGCCAATATTGGAACCATTGCCAAGTCGGGAACCAAAGAATTTTTTGAGAGACTGAGTGGCGATCAAAGCAAGGATGCCAAACTGATTGGTCAATTTGGCGTCGGTTTTTATTCTGCCTTTATTGTCGCCGACCGCGTAACGCTGAGTACCCGTCGAGCCGGCATGGAAGTAGAACATGGTGTGCGCTGGGAGTCTGATGGGACAGGTGCCTACACCCTCGAAACCGTCGATTTGCCAGAGCGCGGTACGGAGATAGTGCTGCACATCCGCGAAGATGAACGCCAGGACCTGCTGAATCTCTGGCGCTTGCGCGGCATTATCAACAAATACTCAGACCATATTCCCCTACCCATTCTGATGCGTAAAGCGGGTGAAGATGGTAAGCCCGGCGATAGCTGGGAGACTGTCAATAAAGCCTCTGCACTTTGGCAACGTTCCAAGTCTGAAATCAGTGATGCGGAATACAAGGAATTTTATCAGTACGTCAGCCATGACTATGCTGATCCACTGGCCTGGGCGCATAACCGGGTGGAAGGTCGCCTCGAATATACTTCTCTGCTCTACATTCCCGGCAAGGCACCTTTTGATCTTTGGGAACCCAATCAAACGCACGGCATCAAGCTTTACGTGCAGCGCGTTTTCATCATGGACGATACCGAACACCAGATTCTGCCCCGTTATTTGCGCTTTGTACGCGGCGTCATTGATTCCAGCGATCTCCCCCTGAATGTTTCCCGCGAAATTCTTCAGGGCAACCGGGTCATTGACCAGATGCGCTCGGGCTCCATCAAACGGGTACTGGGCCTTTTGGAAGAAATGGCTGAAAAAGAACCCGAAAAATATCAAAACTTCTGGAATGAGTTTGGACGGGCACTGAAAGAAGGTCCTGGTGAAGATTTTGCCAATCGCGAACAAATCGCGAAATTATTACGTTTTGCGAGCACCCATTCAGACACTGAAACCCAGAATGTTTCCCTGGCTGATTATATAGGCCGTATGCGCGAAGGTCAGGACAAAATATATTACATTACTGCGGATACTTTTATTGCTGCCAAAAACAGCCCGCAGCTGGAACTGCTGCGTAAAAAAGGTATTGAAGTATTACTGCTCAGTGACCGTGTGGATGAATGGTTGACCAGCCACCTGCATGAATTTGAAGGCAAGGCACTGAGTTCTGTAGCCAAAGGCGCGCTTGATCTGGGTAGCATTGAAACCGAAGAAGAACGCAAATCTCAGGAAGAAATCGAGAAAACCGCAGAAGGTCTGGTGGAGCGTATCAAAAATGCGCTGGGTGATCGGGTTGAAGCGGTTCGGGTTTCCCACCGGCTGACCAGTTCTCCTGCTTGCATGGTCCTGGGCGAACGGGACATGGCCCTGTATATGCAGCAATTGTTGAAGCAGGCTGGACACGAAGTACCCAGTACCAAGCCCACCCTGGAAATCAACCCTACCCATCCTATGTTAACCCGCATAGAAAGTGAAAAAGATGCGTCACGCTTTGCGGAGTGGTCATCTCTGTTACTGGATCAGGCGATTTTGAGCGAGGGCGGACAACTGGAGGATCCTGCTGGTTTTGTGGCCCGTCTCAACCAGTTAATGCTCGCCCTGGCAGGCTGATAAACCCACTGACCCTTTTGTTCAACGGTCATGGCATCACCTTCTAATCCACCGAAGGTGATGCTTTTTTATTTGCATATTTTCTTCAAAAGAAGACCCCTTTTTTTAATTCACAAAAAACATCAGCGTTGAAATTATTTTTAAGATATCAAGTGTAATCATATGTAACCATGTTTCAATTTTTTACATTTATATTATTGATATCTTATATCGAGAGGTTTAGGGTTCAGTAACTCAATGATGATACTGAATTATTCATTAACAAATTAGAATTTTCTAATTATTCAGCACGCCTCATGAGAGAATTTACAACGAGGTTGTTTCACATTTTCAACGCGCGAGGAGAAGTGATGAAATTCCGCAAGATAGTCATATTGTCAGCAGTCAGCATCATGATTTCCGGGACCGCCTGGGCGCAGACCAATCAGGTTCCCCAGGATCCCATTAACAATACCCTGGACCCCCAAAGTCCCTTTGCGACGCTATATTTACCGCAAAATGCGCCACAGGCCAATGATCAGGTCGGTCCTTCAGAGTGGACCCACGCCTATGGAAACCCTCAGCACAATGCCGGATTCCCTGTTGCGCACAACGCGCCCCGTTGGATTCGTGATGGCGTCCGCTGGAATTTTCCTGAAGCCCGGGCCTGGCCGCTCAATGATAACCATCCCTACGGCGAAAAAGTGGATGGCATCAAGGAAGCACTCCCGGTACAAACCCAGTTTTATGGAAATGCTCTGGGCGTTTCGGTGGTCAAAGGGGTCGTGTATGCGGAAAGCGATGATATGTTCGCTTACGCCGTCAATGCTCAAACTGGCAAGCTGATCTGGCGGAGCAGCCCGGTAGCCAATACCCTCATGGGTAATCCTCTGGTCGTCGGCAAAAAGGTCTATCTATCAGCGGGTAGCGTGTCTTTCAATTTTGCCAATGTCATGGAGTACTCCAAGCATCCCAAGCAGGCCGGACGCGGCAAGGATATCAGCTATAACGGGATTTTCTGCCTGGATCGTAAAGATGGCAAGCTACTCTGGAGTTTCAAGACCCAGGGTGATGCCATGCCCACCCCGGCCTATGCAGACCACTCGCTTTTCATCAGCACCGGCGACGGCAATATTTACCGGATTCACTCCACAGATGGAAAGGCCATCTGGAAAACCCATGTAGGGGGCATAGCCAACATGTCCAGCCCCGTAGTCTGGAAAAACCATGTCTATGTCTCCATGTCCGTCATCCCCGGTCTTTATGCACTGAATATCAATAACGGCAAGGTGTTGTGGAAGGGTGAAATTCCCGGTGCCGTCAACACCGGCATGGGCGATGTATCCCCCGTTGTGGATAACGGTATTGTCGTCATGGACACCGTGGCCAACCCCAAAATGGTAGATGGCAAACCCACCATGGAAACCCTGGTTCGGGCTTTTAATGCCAATACCGGACAAGTTCTGTGGACAAACAATATGGGACGTGGCCCCAAGATTCCGGCATTCAAAGGCGGGGTTCCCATGATTCATGATGGGATGGTTTATGTCGGTTCTCCTGTCACCTCGACCTATGAGGCCATGAATCTGCATACCGGTAAAGTGGCTTGGACCTGGCACGTACCCAATCCTGGTCCTGCCGGAGCAGGACGTGGTGCACCGACGTACTATGAAAATATGCTCTATATTTCTACCGGACCGGATATTTATGCCATTCAGCCTAAAACGGGGCAGATGGTTCACGAATATCATGTCGGGGGTCGCTTCGGCATCGTGAATCCCACCATTGTCGGAGGCACCATGTACCTGGGTAACTCGTGGGACTGGATCAACGCCGTACCGGTCAAGGACGTCAACCCGCAATTCAACGCCAACAAGGCTTAACAGGAGTCAAGAATGGCAACGACCATGAAATCTGCAGCAACCGATCAAGCCACGCAACATTCGTGGCGCATACTGGCCATTGGCATGCTCGCCGTGCGTTTTGTCCAGGGCTGGATTTACTGGGGTGGTGGCTCCCGCCGCTTTATTTATGGCCCCCAGAAAATCAATCCGGCCGGGCACTGGATGGCCTATAAGTTTCAAACCGCCATGCCGGGAGCGATTCTTGGCTTAAATCATCTGATAGCCTTTTTACTGCACCACTTTGTCCTGTTGTATGCGGGAGTCATCATTTTCAGCGCGGTTGAACTCATTTCCGGATTGATGTTGTTATCCGGCTTCATGACCCGCCTCGCGGCTTTTTTAACCCTGGGTCTTTCTTTCTCGCTGATGCTGATGTTCGGATGGCAAGGGGCTACCTGTATTGATGAATGGACCATGGCGGCATCCAACTTCGGCATGGGCATCACCCTGCTCCTCGTTGGCGGTGGTGCATACTCCATTGACAACTGGATGATGAAACGCAATCCGGCCTTGGCCCAGAAAGGCTGGTTTCGCTGGCTGGGAGGCAGCTTACCCCTGCCCCTGTCTGACGGCGCTTTCAAAAAGCTGGCCCTGACCCTGTTCTGGATTGCGGTTATTTTCATTGTCGCCACCTATTCTTACTATCGTGGCTCAGTGATCACCCCCTTCCATGGCGATCCTACCGGCGTGAAGGCCCACCATGTCAAAATGACCGATGTGCGGGTTTTGCCCGATGGTCGCGTGGATGTGCATATGTATATTGATGCAGGAACGGCTTCCGTACCGGCGCATATTATTGCCATCCGTCTGCTGGATTATAATGGCAAAGTTGTGGAGTCCTGGGATGGCAAGCAGCTTTCCCACCTGAACCCCAAAGACATTCACAATGATTTTGCCTACCAGCAAATTGCTCCAGATAAAATTCTGGGCCTGAAGGCAGGTCTGGGTGCAGAAGCCATGTTGCATCTGCCGGTCAGCAGTACGGGCTTTATCAATACCAGTTCCGGTCCTTACCAGTTGCAAGTACTGAACATCAATGGTCAGAAAGCGGAAGTAAGCGCACAAATCGCCGCTCATTAAAGGCATTTGACGCGAACCGTTCGGCGGGAGACGATGCTGTTTGTTTCTCCCCGAACGGATTTTTGTATGCAACGCTGTGCGTGGGTACCTCTCGACAAAGCAGATTATGTGCAATATCACGATCTGGAATGGGGTGTTCCCGTCCATGATGACCGGCAACTTTTTGAAATGCTCATTCTGGAAGGCAGCCAGGCCGGGCTGAATTGGTACACAATCCTCAAAAAGCGGGCGGCGTATCGTCAGGCTTTTCACCACTTTGACCCTGAAGCGGTGGCCAGGATGCCGGACACAGAGCTGGAAACGCTTTTAAACAACCCGGAAATTATCCGCAATCGCCTGAAAGTCTATGCAGCACGCGATAACGCTCGTATTTTCCTCACCATTCAAAAAGAATTCGACTCTTTTGATGCGTACGTCTGGCGATTTGTCGATGGTCAACCCCTGATCAACCGTCCCGGCAGTATGCTTGAAGTACCCGTCCGTAACGAAATATCGGATGACCTATCCAAAGATCTCAAAAAACGCGGTATGCGTTTCGTCGGTCCGACCATCATGTATGCCTATATGCAAGCTGTCGGCATGGTCAATGATCACAGCACCGACTGCTTCAAAAGTTTGTAGTCCATAATCCTAAAAACAGCAGTTACCGTAGGTGCTTTTTGCTCCGTTGTTCCTCGCCTGTTGTTCCTGGCGTCATCAGAAAGGCTTGCATTTTCCTTTTTATCGGGTTACTGTATTTATATACAGTAACCGTAAGGAGGCTTATCATGATTACGCATCATTCTACTCTGCAGCTCTGGACTAAAACCATGGGAATCATTGTCTTCGGGGCATTCATCGGAGTCTGGCTCGGCCATCAGGATAAGCACTATCAGCCCGGCCCAAGCTCAGTTATGGAAACTGTCGCAGTCCAGCAAGTGCAGTATCTACCGGCCAGCACACAAGATCCCGTCACGCCCCAAGATCAGCGTCCACAAATATGAGATCGTGATAAACTGCTGCGCGACTACCATCCACCATTTGCAGAGGAAAACTTTGGAACTTGATCACAAGGCCCGTGAGGCCATTGAAGACATCATCAACCGCCGGGAAGGCATTAATTCCATTCAGGCACAGTTGAAAGAAGACATGAAGGCCATTGCCGAATATCTGGCCGTCAAACCGGCTCAGGTGGCGCGTCTGATTAATCTGGTAGAACGGGAGCGCGCCAAGGGAGATGTACTCGAAACCGAACGTGGCGTCATTGATGCCGCTGAATCCATGGTTCCGGTAACCGCTTCTGCCCAAGAGCCTGCACCCATTTAAGGCAGCCGGGGAACTTCTGGCAGATTGTCGGCGTCATACTGGTTGATCCTGAATAATAGTGAACCAGAGATGCCGCCGCTTACCATTCGTACTTACAAAACCACGTTATCTTCATTTCTTTTTATTTCTGCGCTGATGACCTTGTCTTTGTCCGGTTGCGCCAGCACACCCGATAAAAAGGGCGAGCACATACACGTAGCACCCGTTGCGCAAATGTTCAGACCGGCCCAGGAAGCTCTGCATCGGGGCGATTACGATCGAGCCATCCGGCAATTTGAAAATTTGCAGACAGAATATCCCTACGGCCCCTATTCAGAGCAGTCCCAACTGGATACTGCCTACGCTTATTACCGGTCTGGCGATTCCAAAGCGGCAACGGCAGCAGCCTCGGCTTTTATCAAGGCACATCCCGCAAATCCACATGTTGTTTATGCTTATTATCTGAAGGCTCTTGCCGAATATGAAGGCATTGAGGGTCCGGAATATACCCCTACTCCCGACTATGAAGCATTAAACACGTTCACCTATCTGGCCAAAACCTTTCCCAAGACACCATACGCAATCAGTGCCCGACTGCACATTGCCAAAATTATCGACATTCTCGGCCAGCGTAATCTGAATATCTGCAAGTTTTATTATATTCGCGATGCTTATGTGGCTTCCGCCAATCGCTGCAGCAGGGTCATCACTGATTATCAACTCAGCCCGGCTCGTCAAGAGGCGCTGTATTATTTAACTAAATCCTACCTGCATTTGGATTTGAACCAGCAAGCACGGACCACAGCGGCCATATTACATGCCAACTATCCCCAGGGACGATTCACCAAAAGGCTGCGCTCACTTTGGGAACAGGCACCCAAAGCCAGCACAGCCGCCGCCGCCGGTTAACATAGAACTTAACGATCCTGACGTTTTTTCAAAAGAATTTGCATATCTTCCAGAAACCAGGCACCGACAAATGCCGCCAGACTAAAACTGGCAGCTATCAAAAAATCCGTACGCAAGGTCTGAACAATCATGGCAGCGTGTTCAGCAGATGACGCCACGCCGGCCATTAATCCAGAAAAAACGGCACCAAATGCAGCCACTCCCAAGGTTCCGCCCATGGAGCGAAACAAGGTAACCGTCGAAGTAGCCACTCCGAGATTTTTATGCGGAATCGCCAATTGTGCGGACAACACCAATACCTGCATGGTCATGCCAAGACCAAGGCCCAACAACACCAAGGCAGCGTCGATATGCCACATCGGGGTCTGCTCACCGAGCCTGGAAAGCCAACCCAAAGAAACCGTGATCAGCAGCGCACCGATAATGGGAAACTCCCGATAGCGCTGTTTATGGCTGATCCGCCGCCCGGCCATAATGGACATAGACAACATTCCGACCAAAAGATATAACAATTCGAGTCCCGACATGGTGGGTGAAAAATGGCGAACATCCTGGAGATAAATGGGTAAAAAACTGATGGAACCCAACATGGCCAGGCCCACAAAAAAAGACAGGATGACACTCAGGGTAAACGTCCTGAAGTTAAAAAAAGACAGTGGTAGCAATGGTTGAGGATGGTGTTTTTCAAAGATGAAAAATCCGGCGAAACTACCCAAGCCTATCGCCAAAATCAACCATAATTCGGGAGAATTCCAGGCCAATATCGGACCTGCCACGCTGGCAAATAAGACCAGCGCACTTAATCCCGTAATCAGCAAAACGGTCCCCCAGACATCCATAATCCATTCAGCCGTACGTAGAGGTTTGGGAAAGGCGGTGCCAATAACCAGCAAAGCAAATATGCCAATGGGCACATTAATATAAAAAATCCAGCGCCAGCTCAACGTCTCCACAATAAACCCACCCAGAAAAGGGCCAATTAAAGTAGCCAAACCAAAAGCAGCACCGACCAGCCCCTGATAGCGGCCTCTTTGGGTTACCGGAATAAAATCCGAAATAGAGGCAATGGCGGTTACCAGCAAACCGCCACCACCAATACCCTGTAGGGCACGAAACAGGATGAGCTCATCAATATTTTGGGCCAATCCCGAAAGGGCTGACCCAGCCAGAAATAATAATACAGCGGATTGCAGCAAATATTTGCGGCCCAGCAAGTCACCGAGTTTGCCATACACCGGCAAACAGACCGTGGAGGTCAGCAGATAAGCCGTGACAATCCAGGGCAATTTAGCCAAGCCATTCAGGTCACGAGCAATAGTCGGCAAGGCGGTCGAAACAACAGTCTGATCCATCGCCGCGAGAAAAATGGAGGACAGAATAGCTACAAACATCAGCCACGCCGACCAATCCAGCTGAAAATTCTTTTCGTTATCGGTAGTGTCTGGTTTTATGTCCTGCATATCAGCTCGATTGCTCTGCGTCATCACGCTTCCACCCCTGCCACCAGGCCATCAACATGCCCATCAGCATCGGGCCCACAAAAATGCCCAAAATACCCAGCACCGAAAGCCCCCCAATAAGTCCCATAAAAATCAGCATGAAAGGCATTCTTGAACGACCACCGATGAGTAACGGTTTCAATAAATTATCTGCCAAGGTGGTAATAATGTTACCGGCAATAAATATCACCAAGGCCAGCAGCGGTTCAGATGCGGCCAACCAGACCCATAAGGTCACACCGGTAAATACTGCCGAAGCACCAAAGGGAATCACGGAAAACACCCCGGATACCGTCCCCCAGATCAAGGCATGCGGTACTCCGCAGGCGGCATATAAGGCCCAAAACAACAGGGCTTCAAACAAACCGGTAATCACGACACTCCAGAAAGTGCCTCGCAAAATATCGAGACCACGGGAAACGACTTTCCACACTTCAGCACCAGCCAGTCCGGTCACCCGTTCGGCCAGTCCCTGAGCCAACGTTTCGCCATGCAACAGAAAGAAAAACAGGAGCAGCAACGCCAGACTGGCATTAAAAGCCGTATCTTCGGCACCCCCAAGAACATTCAGCACCATTTGCCCATGCGCCAGCAACGCATCCGAGCCACTAAGAACCTGCAATCCCGTAAAATGCGGGGCCAAAAGGACACTTTTTGCACTGATTCCTGGTAAAAATGCGCCAAGCCAACCCGTAGCAACACGCCACAAATGCCGCAACGGATCCAGTAAAATGAGCGGCAAATGCTGACTCATCCAGACGGGTAAAGCCCAGTGCGATAGTTCTTCCCCAGAAATCCATGGCCCGAGCAAATGCAGACCGCGCAGCACTTCTAAAATCACAAAGGCCAGCGGCAAAAGAATCAAACTGGCCGCAGTCAGTGCAAAAAACAATGCGCCCAAAGGTCGCCATCGCCCCGGTATGCGCGCCACAAAAGGCCAGAAAACCACAGAAAGCACCGCCGACCAGGCCAAGGCTGACCAAAAATCCTGCAATATCCAAATCAATGCAACAGCAATCAGTAAAATGGGTAACCAACGCTGCACGGATTGAGTACGATCCGTCAAAATGCTGCCCTCGTCTGAAATATCTTTTCCATTATGCCTGAAACTGCATTTTGGAGCGTCATAAAACCGCGCCGACAGTGCGTGCGGCCGAGTGCCGGAAGGCGATGTAAAATAACTCCACAACAATTCACAGGACTGGACTAAGGTAATCGGTCACCGCCAAATTACTGATGTCTATCTGCTCGCACTCGCGGTGGACCATGATGGATGCTTTGCGACCTTCGACCGGCGCATTCAGCATAAGGTTTTGCACTCCGCCCGTGAGGAACATCTCGTCATGATTCCAGGCAGATGAACTGAAAGATGTTCACTTGGGCAAAATTTGGCGCAGATTTGTGCATTTTGAAGATGCCATAGAAATTCAATCGAAGCGCGTATGCTGCGGGGCTTGGTTGCCCGCGATGCGCCTTAACTCTCCCTCTTGTACCTCATATTCTCCCAGATGCGCGCGCATCAGGCTTTTCCATAGCTTTCCGTGGTTGGGAACCGAGAAGTGGAGCAGCTCGTGAACAATCACGTAGTCCCATAGCTCGGGTTTCAGGCCAGGCAGTTCGTCGCTGAAATTCAAATGGCCTGCGGTGGAACACGAGGCCCATTTGTTGCGCATCGGCCGCACCCCCAACCAGACAATCGTGATGTCCAGCTTGCCCGCCCAATACCGGACGCGCTGTTTGAATTCCGTCTTCTTTGAATCTGCAGCCATCGGCGAAATCTGCGGTTTCAAATCCGATCCGCCTTTTCCAGCAGCGTAAACAACTCATCCACCATCGCCGTCACCCGGTCCAGGTCGTCCATTTCGGCCAAGAGGGCGAAGGTCACTTTTTTGCGGAGTTCACGCAGGGCGTTTTCGCTGCGCTTCCAGTTCGGAAACTCGGTGAAGGCGTGGCGAATCTTCCGGCTGACCGTCTCGGCGTTCTGAACCTTCGCGTCGAGCAGGCTGCGATAGACAAAATAGGTCAGGCCATCGAAAGACTTCTCGGCCTGTTCCTTCTTCCGCGTTTCGTTACCTTCCACTTCACGCAGCAATTCGGTCAGGGCCTCGGCCGTGCTGGTTTGGCGTTGCTCGAAGCTCTCCTGCACTGCCCTTGCACGTTCCGCCATGGCGATAAGGTAAGGGTCATCACTGTTTTCCTCGGCCAGCTTTTCAATGCTTTTGATCAAGTTGATGACTTTGGTGCCATCCCCGCCGCGCTTGTGAGCTATAGTCAAATCTGGTGTATGAGCATTTTCTGACATAGATCAGGCGGCGGTCTGTTGTTCATCCGGCAGGGTTAGGTTAGCCGGTAAGCCATCGATAAATTTCACCCCTGCAAAAAG
>Ga0172382_10000273_pt1 | contig 95359 bp, 92 predicted proteins | sample Leawel138RmetaG_FD_122245 | JGI IMG/M metagenome (GOLD analysis project Ga0172382, IMG submission 122245) | Leachate microbial communities from a municipal landfill in Southern Ontario, Canada - Leachate well 138R metaG | ecosystem: Engineered > Solid waste > Landfill > Unclassified | place... | reverse complement strand
CGAAGGCGTGCAGATCAGGCTTTACGACATAATCTACGATGCCATAGACGATGTGAAGGCTGCCCTGGAAGGAATGCTGAAGCCGACCATCAGGGAGAACACCATCGGCCAGGCGGAGATCCGCCAGGTGATCAAGGTCCCCAAGGCAGGGAAAGTCGCAGGAAGCTATGTGCTTGAAGGCGTCATCAGGAGAAATTCGAAGGTCCGCCTTATACGCGGAGGTATCGTGCTCTGGGACGGTTCTCTTTCGAACCTCAGAAGGTTCAAGGATGACGCGAAGGAAGTGGCCGCAGGCTACGAATGTGGAATAAGCCTCAGCAACTACCAGGATTTCGAAGAAGGGGACATCCTTGAAGCCTACGAGATCGTGGAGGAGAAGCGCCATCTCTCGTAACGGAGAAAAACCTGCGGTGTATTCGGGATTGCTGTTCGTCAGTCTCCGTGTTCTTGGCAGCAGAAGCGTGAAGGACAGGAGACGGGTGACCAAGTCCCTTCTTGACCGGATCCGTGGACGGTGGAATGTGTCGGCCATGGATCTCGGGCCGGATGGAAGCTGGTCTGAAGTTTTCCTGGGTGTCGCAGCGGTCGCATCGGGCGTTCAGATGACGGACGAGAGACTGAACTCGGTTTTCTCTTTTCTGTGCGCCGAAGAAGAATCCGGCGAATTCACAATCATCGATCACTGGCGAGAGGTAAATAGTTATGACGACATTTCGCATGCAACGAATAAATAAACAGATACAGAGGGAAATTTCTCTGCTTCTGGAGATGAAGGTAAAGAACGAGACGGCGAAGAGGGCTGTCATAACCGAGGTGGACTGTTCAAGAGACCTGGAGCAGGCGAAGGTGTTTTTTACCACCGTAGATCCGGAGGAACGGGAAGCTGTGAAGAAAGCCCTGTCCTCAGTTGCGGGGGTCCTGCGGAGCCTGCTTGGAAAGCAGATGAAACTCCGCCAGGTGCCGGCACTTGAGTTCCTTGTGGATACAAGTGAAGAATACGGCAGGGTGATGGACCGGCTCCTCGATTCCATCAAGATCGAAGGGAACGGGGAAGAGCTTCCCAAAGGAGAGGAAATATGAATGATAAGCCTCCCCTTTCTGAAGGAGAGCTGATCACCGGAATTATCCGTATCCTGTCGGAAGCGGACCGGTGGATCGTTGTGACTCACTGCAAACCGGACGGAGATACCCTGGGGTCGGGAAGCGCGTTCCTTGCGCTCGGTGAATCCATGGGGAAAAAAGTTGCGTGGGGAGGCCCGGATCCGTTCCCTGAAATCTATGGTTTCCTTTACGGGGCCGACCGTTATGTTCCGGATATTGCCCCGGATTTCCCGGCTCTGAAGAAAGGGGACGCGGTCATCGTTCTCGACACATCCACGAGAGAGCGCTCCGTTCATGGAATTGATTCCGTGTCTGAAACGGTACCCGTAGTGAATATCGATCACCACCATGACAACGAACGCTTCGGCTCGATCTCATGGGTGGATGCCTCCGCATCCTCTACGGGCGAGATGTGCTGGTTGCTGTTCAAAAAATGGGGGACAGCGTTTTCCCCAGAAGCGGCAGAAGCGCTTTATACTGCAATCGTGACTGACTCCGGTAATTTTACTTTTTCCTGTACAACTTCACGGACCCATGAAGCCGCCGGGGAGCTTCTTGACTGCGGCGTCTCTCCGGAGAAACTGGACTGCATGATACGGTGCAGCCGTTCCACGGAAGGTCTTCACCTTCGCGGCAGAGCCCTTGAGCGGATATTTCCTGTCGGCGGTACGGCAGCCTGCACGTGGCTTACACTGCAGGACTTCATTGATACGGGAAGCGACCCCTCGGAAACTGAGGGACTGGTGAACGAACTTCTCACACTGCGGTCGGTTTCGTTTGCAGCCCTGTTGGTGGAGGAGGAGGACAAGGTACGGGCGAGTTTCCGGTCAAGGGGAGGCATTTCGGCAGCGAAAGCCGCGCACAGGTTCGGTGGGGGAGGACATCCACAGGCAGCCGGATGCAGTCTGCCCCTTCCTCTTGAAGAAGCTCTGCAGTCCGTTGCGGACCTGCTGGAGGATACGGATGGCCTGCGGACTTCTCCTTCTGAATAAACCGGAAGGCGTCCGGAGTACTGTCTGTGTTGCCGCCCTCAGGCGTGCCCTCCCTGGAAGACAGAAGGTCGGACATGGAGGAACACTGGATTCCACAGCACAGGGATTGCTTATCCTTCTCGTGGGAGGAGCAACACGGGCGAGCGAACTGGTTATGGGGCTTCCGAAAATCTATGACGTGGAAATCCGCCTCGGAGAAGAGCGTTCCACCGATGATTATTCCGGGGAAGTCTCTTTTTCAGGTCCGGTCCCGCAGGATGCAGCGGAACTGGCCGAGGTATTTCTCCCTTCTTTTCTGGGCACCCGTCTTCAGGTCCCCCCTGCTGTTTCGGCAATACACGTGAACGGAGTACGGGCCCATGCTCTCAGCCGGTCAGGAAAGGAGCCTGTGATACAGCCTCGTCCTGTTCGCGTGACGGATATCCGCATTCTATCTGGACCGAAAGAAGGCAATGATACACTGAAGCTCAGGATCCGCTGTTCCAGGGGCACGTACGTAAGGAGTGTTGTCCGGGATCTGGGAAGAAGGCTCGGATGCGGTGCCCACGTATCTTCCCTTGTCCGGACGGCAACAGGCCTTTTCCGGCTTGGGGACGCCCTTGCTTTTGACGAACTGCAGCGCGGGTCCTTTTCACGGGAGGAGAGGATCCTTCCTCTCTCCTGCCTGGCGGCCCAGTATTATGGGTACAGTGCTGAAGAAGAAACGTGCCGGATGCTGCTGGCGGGCAAAAGTGCCCCTCTTTCGGCCATGTCCTTTTTGAACCCGGGGATTTCCGACCCGGGAAAGAAGGCAGCAGTCCTCTGCAGGGATCTTTTTTCCTTCGGAAATATAACAGCCTCCGGCTTTTTCGAGCCGAAGGTGAACATCCCCATGGAGGCATAGCCATGATCGTTGTGCTGGGAGCTTTTGACGGATTCCATCTCGGCCATCGTCTTCTTCTCGACCGCGCGGCGGAACTTGCCTGCGAAAACGGCCGGAGCGATGACTGGGGAGTAGTCACGTTCAGCCCCCATCCGGGCAGCGTAGTAAAGGACCGGGAGATCCCGGTCCTGTTCACGGAAACCGAAAGGGACATCCTTGCCCGTTACCTGCGGATTCCCAGGACGATAAAAATCCCCTTTACACCGGAGCTTGCGTCGGCGTCACCGGACGAATTTCTTGTTCTCCTGGAGACCCTCGTGCATGTCTCGGGGATAGTTGTGGGGAAAGATTTTCGATTTGGAAGAGACCGTGGGGGGGATACAGGGTATCTCAGATCGGTTTCAGGCAGGAAACACTGGTTCTTCAGTGAAGTGGAGCCTCTTTTCATTGACGGGGAAAAAGTAGGAAGCAGTACGATCCGGAGCCATGTGGCCCACGGAGAGATGAGGACGTCCAGGAAACTGATGGGATATCCTTTTTTCTTCGAGGGAGAGGTGGTTCCCGGAGCAGGGCGCGGAAGGAAGCTGGGATTCCCGACTGCAAACATTCATTACCCGGCGGAAAAAGTGATGCCCCGGAGGGGTGTGTATGCCGCCTCGGTTCTTGTGGATTCAAAGTGGCTGCCGGGAGCACTGAATGTTGGTTTAAACCCGACCTTCGTCCCGGAGGAAGTCCGGGTCAGGGCGGAGACGCACATAATCGATTATAACGGTACCCTGTATAACAGGAGGATCCTCGTTTTCCTCGAGCAGTTTCTTCGCGACGAGGTAAAATTCGATTCTGCGGCAGCACTTGCTGAACAGATGAAAGTGGATGTTGAAAGGGCGCGGGATATCTTTGAAAGCCTGCGGATACATGGATGTGATGTCTATGAACGGCTTGCCTCGGCTCTGGAAAAACAGGAAATGTAAGAAGGGGCAGAGAAACATTCGTGATACAGGCAAGGGGGGGCATATATGCCCCCCCTTGCCTGTATCATGGCATTTCCGATATGTCCCTTACTTTCGGGAAAATCACGCAACCCTTCCCGCCTCTCTCCGGCCGTCCCTCAAATAGAGCAGAAAGCCCGCTGCGGCTCCTGTGCCCCATACCCAGGAAACGGGGGAAAGTATCATAATACCCGCTGCTACCAGGAGCATTCTAACAAACGTGCTGAGCCTTGAACGGAGATATCCCATGAATCCGGAGGAGAGCGCCAGCAGGGCCAAAGCTGTCTTCAGGAAATGTGCAACCGTTTCCGCAGGCGAGTCGAAAATAAGAAGGCTCGGGGAATAGGCGAAGTAGAAGGGCAGGATGAAAATTGCAAAACTGAGCTTAAGAGCTGTAAAGGCAGTCTTAACCCAGTTCGCGTCGGCCATGCCTGCTGCAATGAAGACCGCCCCGCATACGGGAGGCGTGACCGCCGACAATATGGCCAGGTAAAAGACAAACATGTGGGCTGCCAGTGGAGGCAGTCCTGCTTCAATAAGGACCGGGCCTGCCACCACAACAGCTACGGTGTAGGCGGCAGTGGTGGGCACTTCCATTCCCAGCACCGTACTCGTTATGCCAGCAAGAACAAGGGCCAAAAACAGGCTGTTTTCGCTGAACGCCAGGCGGCTTGAACTGGCTTTTACACCAATGCCGGTACAGGCTATTGTAGCGATGATGATCTGGGCACAGGCGCAGATGCTTGCAATGAAAGCTGCCTGGCGGGCCCCGTTTATCACGGCCTGCTTCAGTTTCCCGAGTGCGTTGTGAACATCAGGTTTCCAGTTCTCGTTCAAAAACATGAGCGGCAGTGTTGAGAGAAGAGCCCAAAAAGCTGCGTACTGAGGGGTACGTCCCCTGACCATGAGGTAAATCAGAACCGTGAAGGGTACCAGGAAAAAACCGCTGGCTTTGAGAGTCTCTTTCCAGCCGGGAAGGTCTTCGCGCGGAATGCCCCTGAACCCCTCCCTCATCGAATAAAAGTGTACCCCTGCCCATGCTGCGAAAAAATACAGGATCGCCGGCAGGGATGCTCCTGCAGCGATCCTGAGGTAGGGTATCTCGATGAGCTCAGCCATGACAAAGGCGCCGGCTCCCATGATCGGGGGCATGATTTGCCCCCCCGTACTGGCCACAGCTTCGACGGCTGCAGCGAATTCCGGCTTGTAGCCCAGCCTTTTCATCATCGGAATGGTGAAAACTCCCGTAGATGCCACGTTTGCGCTTGCGCTCCCTGATACGGAGCCGAAAAGCGCGCTTGAAATCACGGCTACCTTGGCAGGACCGCCCACGTACCGTCCTGCCAGGCGAAGGGATATCTTCATGAACCCCGCACCTCCGCCGCTGTGGACGATAAAGCTCCCCAGAAAAACAAAAATCGCAATAGTGTTGGCGCTTACACCAAGGAGCTGGCCCCATATTCCACCGGTCGTCAGGTAAAACATGCCGCCGAGTGTGGACAGCGTGTACGGAGGGTGGCCGAAATAGCCCGGGATGAGGTGTCCCAGGAGGGCATAGAGCAGTGCCGCCAGTGCGATAAGCGGAAGAGCGGGACGTACGGCTCTTCTGGCCGCTTCAAGGATCAAGGCGATCAGGAGGAATGCCATTACGACCTGTGATGTGCCGGTAGGTATGCCATATTGCCCCATGATCCCGTCATAGTTAAAAAATGCGTACATGCACAGAAATATACCTGCCGCAGTAAGGGCGAGATCCGCGATCCATTGTCTCCGCTGCCGCATGTTTCCGCCAAGGAAGATCAGAACAAAGGCAAAAGAGAGGTGAACTGCCCTTTCCCTGATGTCGGGCATGAATGCGTAAACGGGCAGAATGATCTGGTATGCTGCGAAAATTGCCGAGGCGATGGCCACATATTTTGCGGTGCGCAAGAAAAACAGCTCCTTCCCTGTACCCGGCGGATCAGTTACCTGTTGTTCGGGGTTATTCCTTGTACTCCTTTACTTCAAACCCGATCTCTCTGTAGTAGCGGAGTGCGCCCGGATGGACCGGCGCTTTAAGGAGGTTCACGTCTTCAAGCTGTATCAGCTTCATGGCAGGGTGGGTTTTCTCCCATACGGGCCTGTTTTCCCAGAAAGCCCTGGTTATTTTGTATACCACGTCTTCAGAGACATCCAGGGTCGCATAGGCTCCAACTATCTGCCCTATGGTGTTAACGTCGTAATCCACACCGCTGTATGTGCCCGCAGGTATGACGCGCCTGGAGTACTGCCCGGAGATTTTCTCATAGGCCCAGTCATCCAGCCCGAGCAGGCGGATGGGCATGGTGGCCGCGATTTCGGAAATCATACCCGCTGGGACCGAACTTGATGTGGCAAAACCTATTGCCCTGTCGTTCTTTACCGCCTGGACGCCTTCGTTTAAGTCGATCAGCACCATGGTGACCTTGTCTTTTATTCCGAGCGCATCGAAAACAGTCTCCGTGACCTTTACACCAGCACTTCCGGCACCGCCGGGGATAAAGCGTTTCCCGACGAGTTCCTTTAGATCATTAATGCCACTGTCCTCGCGGACGACCCAGTGCATGATGATTCCCGGAAGGGGCCAGAGACTCCTGATTTTTTCATAGCCTCCTTCGCTGAAGTCACCCTTGCCCTGTCTTGCTGAGGATATGAGCGTTGTCGGGGATGTAAAGACGAAGTTTTCCCGGATCCTGCTTTCCTTGACGTTAACCATGGATCCGGGGCTTTCTTCTATGGTGACTTCTATTTCAGGCGCTCCCTCCATGATGGCACCGGCCTGGCCGACGGCAAAAGCGTAGTACACCGATGCCTGCCGTGCGCTTTTCAATATAAGGCGTACTTTTTCCTCTCCTCCCGCTCCTGCGGCAAAAACTGCCGCCAAACACGCAGTCAGCACTGCAACCCATACTCTCTTCATTGATTTTTCCTCCTCGCATCAGAAATTCCGCTATTATAAACATTAAACAGGCAGATTTGTCAAACGTTAACTCAATAGCAGGTTATAGTCATCTGCGTTTTGCCCGGACCTGTTTCAGCTGTTGTTCACCGGAACGGTGCTGATGGATTCAGAGAGAAAAGCTGAATTTTTTGCACGACAGTCGGGATCAAAAAACTTGAATTTTCGCCGGAGGGATGGTACTATGTCCCCTGTTCACGAAAAGGTGCATTGAGTGTTTCCTTTTCGAGGCGGAAAGGGCGCGGGCCTGTAGCTCAGAGGATAGAGCGACAGCCTCCTAAGCTGTAGGTCGGCCGTTCGAATCGGCCCAGGCTCGCCATTATTTAGCCGGAATACGAAACGGAGTGAATGCCCATGAGAATCCTCGTCAAAAGGCGGATTATCATGGGCTTTGTCATTTCCTTCCTGGCTTATTGTCTTGGGGCGCCGGTGTACGTTCTCTCCGTGTCCCGCAGAGACGGGGAAACTGTTTTTCGGAGGATCGTTTCCCCAAGTACCCCGATCGTGTTCGGATATATCCATTCCGTGGAGAGAACTCCGGTTGAAGATGAGCTGCGCGCTGCAGGGGGCAGGTTCTGGCAGTGGGAAGTCCGGGTGCGTTCTCACAACGCAGGCCTTCCGTCGGAGCCGGGGAGCTGCGGCCGGTTTTTTCCGGGAGAAGAGTTCATGGTTTTCCGGGGCGGACGTCTTTCATTCCCGATGATGAGGTACCGCGCAGGAAACGACGCCGTCGGGGAAAATACCCTTCGGATAGCCGGAGAAAAATGGCTTTTGCATGATCTTTTCCCCGGAGAACTTCTTTTTTTTAAAGTGGACAGGATGTGTGCCGTGGAGTATTTTCTTTCTCATTAAGAGAATACGATAAAAAGCGATTTACAATTCGCTCATTGGGGATTTTTTGCTGCTGTGCTAAAATAACTTCGGCTTTTTGCCCGTCCCCCTCTGGACCGGGGGGACGGTTTTTCCTATTACACAAGGGGGTACCTGCATGAGTACGGACTATAAAAATACGCTGAACCTTCCCGAAACAGATTTTCCCATGAGGGCAAACCTGGCGAAAAGGGAACCTGGTTTTCTCGAGTTCTGGAAGGAACGGGACATTTCGGGAAAGATGCTCAAGAACAGGGAAGGTGCTCCGTCGTTTGTCCTTCATGACGGGCCTCCCTACGCAAACGGGCATATTCATATCGGGACGGCGTTCAACAAGATCCTTAAGGACTTCATCCCCAAGTATAAGGCCATGAAGGGGTTTTACGCCCCCTATGTCCCGGGGTGGGACACCCATGGCCTTCCCATCGAACTGCAGGTCATCAAAAACCTGAAAGTCTCGAAGGATGATGCAGACCCCGTTCTCCTGCGGGAGAAATGCACGGAACACGCGCTGAAGTTCCGTGATATCCAGCGAGAGGAGTTTATCCGCCTCGGGGTGCTCGGTGACTGGGAAAACCCCTATATGACCCTCGCTCCGCACTACGAGGCCGCACAGCTCGGCGCCTTCGCCGAGCTTGTGAAAAAAGGGCTGGTGTACAAGGGACAGAAGCCCGTCTATTGGTGCATCGACTGCCAGACGGCCCTTGCCGCTGCGGAGATCGAATACTGGGACGAGTCATCGCCCTCCATCTTTGTTGCCTATTCCATGCCTGAAGCGGGGAAGATCCACGCATCCCTCGAGGGAAAAGACGTAAACGTCATCGTGTGGACCACCACCCCGTGGACGCTTCCTGCGAGCCTTGCGGTAGCCGTTGGGGGAGACCATGATTACGGATTCTACAGGTCGGGAGACAAGATTTTTCTTTTCGCAAAAGCCCTTCTTGAGAGCGTTGCAGCTGAGACGGGACTTTCTTTCGAGGAGATCCTTGTGGTCAAGGGAAGGGAACTTGAGAAGCACAAGGCTATTCACCCCTTCTATCCGGAAAAGGAAATCCTTATCCTTCTCGCAGACTACATTCTTCTTGATACGGGAACGGGATGCGTCCATACAGCACCCGGTCACGGCGTTGAGGACTACGAGTCGGGCGTGAAGTATGGTCTCGATGTGTACAACCCTGTGGATGACAAGGGGTACTACAAGAAAGGCACCGGACTGGTAGAGGGGCTTTCAATTCATGAAGGCTCACGCAGGATCCTTGAGATCCTCACCGAAAGTGGAAGGCTCCTGGGGAGCAGTTCCATAAGCCATTCATATCCTCACTGCTGGAGATGCAAAAAACCTGTCATCTTCAGGTCTACTGACCAGTGGTTTGTCTCCGTCTCCGACTTCCGGGAGAATGCCCTGAAGTGCATCGAAGAGGACGTTCGGTGGATCCCGGAATGGGGCAAGGAGCGGATCTACAACATGGTCCGTGACCGCTCTGACTGGTGTATCAGCAGGCAGCGGATCTGGGGAGTTCCTATCCCGGCCTTTTACTGCGAGGATTGCGGGAAACCGGTCCTCACAGAGGACCGGATCCACTCAGTGCAGAAACTTGTGGAAAAGGAAGGCTGCTCTGCGTGGTGGCGGTTGTCTCCGGAGGAACTGCTGGGCGATCTGTGCGTATGCCCCCATTGCGGCCGAAAGCATCTCAGAAAAGAGACGGACATCATGGATGTCTGGTTCGACTCCGGTTCGAGTCACGCCGCCGTCCTCAAGGTGCGGCCGGAACTGAAGTGGCCTGCCGATATGTACCTCGAGGGAAGCGACCAGCACAGGGGATGGTTCCAAACCTCCCTTCTCACGTCGGTGGGCATGTACGGGAAACCTCCATACGAGCAGGTCCTCACCCATGGGTTCATCGTGGACGGTGAGGGAAAGAAGATGTCCAAGTCCCTGGGCAACGTGGTGAGCCCCCAGGAGGTCATAGACCAGTACGGCGCGGATATTCTCCGCCTCTGGGTCGCTTCCACCGATTACAGGAACGACATCAGGATCTCCCAGGGGATAATCAAAAACCTGAGCGAGTCGTACAGGAGGATACGAAACACTGCCCGGTATCTTCTCGCCAATCTGAAGGATTTTGTTCCCGGAAGGGACGGTGTCCCCTCCGAAAAGATGGTGGAGATGGACAGGTGGATACTGCAGAAGCTCAACGGAGTGATCGAGAAATCGAATGCTGCGTACAACGACTATGAGTTCCATATACCCACCTTCGCGATCCACCAGTTCTGCGTGAACGAGCTGAGTTCATTCTATCTCGACTCAAGCAAGGACAGGATGTATGCCGACGGGACAGAATCAATCAGCAGGAAGAGCGGGCAGACCGCCATGTGGGTGGTGCTTTCATCCCTCACCCGTATGCTTGCCCCCGTTTTGAGCTTTACTGCCGAGGAGATCTGGCAGGAGATGCGCAGTATAGACAGTGGGCTGCCTGAAAGCATTTTCCTTTCCGACTGGCCCGAAAAGGTCAATATTCCCGGCGGCAGGGAACTTGAGGAGAAGTGGTCGAAGGTCCTGACCGTTCGTTCCGCGATCAGCCGTGTACTTGAGAACGCACGGACGAAAAACATAATTGGCCATTCCCTTGACGCGCGAGTCGAAGTTGAAAGAAATTCTGCACCGGAAGCTGCGTCAGCATTCACTGACGAGGATCTTCGGGTGTTTTCAATCGTCTCCGGGTTTTCCTGGGTGGACGAGATCAGTGATATGGCTGTGGTCCAAATTGACGGCGAGACCTCTGTGAAGGTGGGAGTCGACAAAGCCCGCGGGGAAAAATGCCCGAGATGTTGGCAGTATACGGAAAAGGGCAATGAAGACGGACTTTGCCCGAGGTGCGCCTCGGTCCTCTCCAAGTGAGAAACTGACTCTGAACGATCAATGATACAGGATGACGCCCCCGGGCTTCTTTTGCCGGAAAATGGAGAGGACTCCGGGGGATTTTCTGATTCACAGGACGGATCACTTGAAATCCTCAACGCGAAAGAGGAGGATTCAGGGGTCCGTCTTGATGTTTACCTGGCCTCACGACTGGGCATTACCCGGTCTTTCGCCCGCAGGCTTATCGATGACGGAAACGTAAGCCTCTTCCCCGAAAAAAAAGCGAAACCTGCCCTGCGAATGGGGGAGGGATCAACGGTCCGAGTTGTTCTTCCTCCTCCGGAATCTCTCGATCTGGAACCCGAGGAGGTTGCCTTCGGAGTCGTTTATGAAGACGAACATATTATCGTTGTGGACAAGCCGAGCGGGGTCGTTGTTCATCCTGCGCCTGGAAACTGGCACGGAACGCTGGTTCACGGCCTTCTGTACCGCTTCAGGGATTTCGGGGCCTTCAATAACGTTCTCAGGCCGGGCATCGTACACAGGCTTGACGCTACCACATCCGGGCTCATGGTCGTGGCAAGGGAACAGAAAAGCCTGGAAAGCCTGCAGGAACAGTTCAGGCAGAGAACTGTCTTGAAAAAATATCTTGCCCTTGTCCATGGCAAAATAAAGCAGCCTTCCGGCCGGATCGACCTGCCTATTGGAAGGAGTTCTGCAAACCGTCTTAAAATGGCGGTCGCAGTGGACGGGAGACATGCAGTGACAAAATACAGGGTGCTATGGCGGAGAAAGGGGTACTCATTTCTGGAATGTACCATAGAGACGGGGCGGACTCATCAGATCCGGGTCCATCTGGGCTTCCTGGGCCACCCCATAGTGGGTGACAGTCTCTATGGCGGGGACAAAAAAACAGCCGCCATTCTGCGCAGAGTGTTTCTTCATTCCTGGAAGCTTTCTTTTCTTCACCCGGCAACCGGTACGAGGATGTCGTTCACTTCGATCCTTCCTGACGCCTTGACAGGGCAGCTTCAGGATGTTCTTTCCACAGTCCTGGACTGATCTGCAGGGTGCGGGGACTGGTATAGGTTACGTGGGCGATGGCACTGCCGGGAATTGACCTGACGTTTTTTTTCTCAGTGTAGTCCACCTGTACCTTTGCGGCGTTTTTTGCCCTGCTGTACCAAGCTGCCAGTGAAGCGGCAATTTCAATGGAGTCATCCCTGGGGCTCATGCCTCTTCCCGGGGTTTTCAGAATGACATGGGCACCGGGGATCTCGTGGACGTGGAACCAAAGGTCGGTAGGGGAAGCGCACCTGAAGGTGACATACCTGTTTCCCCTCGCGTTCAGTCCGACATAAATGAGATCCTCTCCATTTTGAAACTGTATGTGGGGAGGAGTGCTCTCCTTTTTTTTCTTTCCCAGCCTTTTTTTCTCCGGAGAAACCCAGTCAAGGATATCAGCCGCCGCAGCGGCCAGAAGGTCGGGATCGTCGATGGATTCCAGCGCCTCAAGCTGTTCCTCCAACTCCTGTATCCCTTCCTCGAGAGAGAGTATCCTGCCCTTTGTCTCGTTGACGTCTATTTTCCCTTTTTTGTATTTTCTGAAATACTTTTCGGCATTCTGGGAGGGTGAGAGTTTTTCATCGAGCTGTATGCGAACCTCTTCGCCTGTCTCCCAGTCAGTCAGGATCACTTCCTTTGCTCTCGGCGGTATGGAGTCTTTTGCTGCAAGAATGAGATCACCGGACTTCCTGAATTCATCCGCTTTTTCAGCCATTGCCGCCTGGTTCCGCAGCCCATCCGCATGACGTATCCTGCTTCGTATCTCTTTCGATACCATCTTCCGTACTTTCGCAAGGGTGTGTTCCCTGTGATCCGAAAATGCAGCGGAGATGATTTCCTGACCTGCACCTTCAAGAATGCCGCCGGGCACGCTTTCTGCTCCCGGGAGAAGATCGGGAAAAATGGTGAGATAGGTGCCGATTTTCTGGAGGACCAGCCCGGATACCGGTGCGTTTTCGTCCAGAAGGGATGAAAGGCAACCGGCCCAGTACCCGGAAGACTTTTCATCCCAAAGACTGGCAATATTCTTTGCAAGACCTTTCCCTATCCCCGTGAGGTTTGAAAGTTCCCCGGCGGACCGGATGGATTGCCCCGCTTCCCATTCCCGGCCTTTCAGTGGGGGCGGGGGAGTATAGCTGATTCCGGGGAGAAGCATCCTGTACCGGTTCATGTCTCCGTGAATATGTTTTGCCGGTTCGAGGATGGTCCCTACGCTGTCGAGAATGAGAAGATTACTGTTCCTCTCAGTTCCCTCGAAAACAAGCCTTACATGAACCGGAAAACCGGCGCCGACCATCCGTTCAGCCCGGAAAACCAGGACGCGGTCATTGTTAAGTTGTTTCACGGAAATGAAGGAGCCGTTCAGAAAATTGCTCTTGAGGGCTTCTCCGAAGGAAGATCTGCCCGTCCGTGTTTTTTTCAGGAATGAGATCATGGGGTCGTCTACAATACCGCAGCCGTAGCTTCGGGGGTTCCATGAGAATAGAAGCCAATTGCCTTTTCGTGTGACCCGAAAGGCTGCCCATGAATCGCCTGTTTCTATTTTCCCTATCCTGGCGGGGAAGAGGGTTTCCGAAAGAGCTTTAGAAAGAGCTTTAAAGAGTTCAGGTCCTGAGGACACGGAAATCACCTTTTCCTGATCGTTGATTTTAAAACCATAGATTATCTCAGTATTGGACGCTTGACAAGTCGGCTTCTCCTCATTACAATAATCGCCGTTGGTCTGCCGGGGCTGTGGCGCAGAGGGAGCGCGCTTCCTTCGCACGGAAGAGGCCGGGGGTTCGAATCCCCCCAGCTCCACCAGATTCCGCTGTTGCGGTTTCAATCGAAGTCCGCTACAATATCGGGGCGTAGCGCAGTCTGGTTAGCGCACCTGCTTTGGGAGCAGGGGGTCGAAGGTTCAAATCCTTTCGCCCCGACCAGTAACAAGAGGTGCGGGAATAGCTCAGTTGGCTAGAGCGATGGCCTTCCAAGCCGTAGGTCGCGGGTTCGAATCCCGTTTCCCGCTCCATTTTTTTATAACAGGCGCCTGTAGCTCAGCCGGACAGAGCAACGGCCTTCTAAGCCGTGGGTCGCGGGTTCGAATCCTGCCGGGCGCGCCAGAATAGCATGGTGAGCGTAGTTCAATCGGTTAGAGCACTGGACTGTGGCTCCAGATGTTGGGGGTTCGAGTCCCCTCGCTCACCCCATTAAAAATGAGCGCCCGTAGCTCAGTGGATAGAGTCACAGACTTCGGATCTGTTGGTCGCGGGTTCGAATCCTGCCGGGCGCGCCAGATAAATACAGCCGGTACGCTGCACATCACACTTCAAAAGCACTCTGGTCCAGACCTTAGAACAGGTTTTCAGGGATAAATCCCGGAAACCTGTTTTTTGATGCGGCGGATGTACTTTGAAAAAATTTCCTGACGTGAAAGCTAAAAAAAAGAAGAGACAACACACTTGCAGGATTCCTGGCTACCCGGGCAGAAATGAAGAATGGACTGAAAAGCAGAAAAAAGGCAAAATGGAAAATACAGGTTGACATCTCAATTTGAACCGCTATAATATACTTCCGTCGAGTCAAGGAACGGACTGTTAGCTCAGTTGGTAGAGCAGCTGACTCTTAATCAGCGGGTCGTGGGTTCGAGTCCCTCACAGTCCACCAGTAAATTTAAGAAATTAATAAATATAGAAGAGAAGACCCGGTGAAAACCGGGTCTTCTCTTCTATGATGAGGGTCGATGATTTGGAACCTCCTTTTTTCTTCAAAAATCCTTCCGAAGATTTATCGGATGATAAAAATTTCCAACAGAAACATCTGAAAAGAATATATTCCTAAAAGAGCCCCCCGAAGAATCTTAAAATTTGCCGAGCAAATATTTGCAAATGCAGATATTTTTGTATTCCCATGAAGTGAAGTCAGTGTTCTCTTATAACATGATCGGCCGTTTGCTGAGCCGTTCCTGTAAGACGCTCTGTCCAGAACGTTTTCACTACTCGCCTATGACAGAAAAAGAAAAACTGTTCTATGCATTCCGTTTTTTTGGTATAATTCTTTCTTATAAATTTCAGGGTATAGTATTCCGTTTTTCCCAGGTTTTTCAATTCACCAATGGCATTTTTATGGTGTGAATTCTGTTTATTGTGAATATAACGCCTGGATTCGATAACACAGGATAACTTCAGAAGAGAGGTGAGAATGTGAATTACATTTTTATTTCACCGAATTTCCCTCCGAATTACGTGAACTTCTCAATTCGGCTGAAGGAGCGGGGAGCCCGTGTGCTGGGAATAGGCTCTGATCCATATGAACAGCTTTCCCCGGAATTGAGGGGAGCGCTGACAGAGTATTATCGTGTGTACGACATGGAGAATTATGAGGGAGTGCTGCAAGCGTGCGGCTTTTTTACCCATAAGTTTGGAAAGATAGACAGGATCGAGTCTCATAATGAGTACTGGCTGGCTCAGGATGCCCGTCTCAGGACGGATTTCAACGTGTTCGGCTTTAAAGACCGGGATATGGGGCCTATCAAGTACAAGTCGCGGATGAAGGATGTGTTCAGGAGTGCGGAAATTCCCGTGGCACTGGGCAGGGTGGTGAGATCTATAGATGACGCGAGAGACCTTATCGCCGAGACGGGCTGGCCGGTCTGCGCGAAGCCTGACAGTGGGGTCGGGGCCGCCCATACATATAAACTTCACGACGACGATGACCTTCAGCTTTTTTTCGATTCGAAACCGAAGATCGACTATATAATGGAAGAATTCATAGAGGGAGAGATCCATACCTTCGACGGGCTTGCCGACCGGGACAGCCGGGTAATATTCATGAATACCTTCATTTTCGAAAAAGGCGTAATGGAGACCGTTAACGAGGGGCTGGACATGTTTTATTACAGCCTTCGGGAGATCCCCGGCGATATTCTCGACTATGGCACGAGGGCAGTGGAGGCGTTCGGGCTGAAGGAACGTTTTTTTCACATTGAATTTTTCCGCACAGAAAAGGGACTTGTTGCCCTCGAAGTGAATGCCCGTCCGCCCGGGGGGTGGTCCATGGATATCTTCAACTATGAAAATGATGCCGACCTTTACGACCGGTACGCCCAGCTCGTGACGGAAGGGCGCATGGATGAAGCTTCTGCCAGGCCGTACTACACTGCCTACGTCGGTCTGAAGGAGCGGGAGAATGTGTTCCGTGCCCATACACGTGAGGAATCCGTGGAAGCCTACGGAGACCTTATGGTCCACAGAGGGCCCATCGAATCGATTTTTTCCGCGGCTATCGGTGATTATGCCTATGTGCTCCGTTCCCCGGATCTTTCTCCCCTGAAAGAAGCTGCCGCGTTCATTCTGGACAGGCGCTGAAGGGAGGAAAAACGATATGAAATTCGTATGCCTTTCTCCCAGTTTTCCGGAGAACTATGCAAACTTCTGGCGCAGCCTGAAAGAAAGAGGAGCGACAGTGCTCGGCATCGATTCACTGCCGTATGACCGCCTGGGCGATGAAGTAAAGAAGTCCCTGACAGAGTACTACAGGGTGAATGACATGGAAAATTATGATGAACTTCTCAGGGCGTGCGGGTATTTCACCCACAGGTACGGGCGCATCGACAGGATAGAATCTCATAACGAATATTGGCTTGACCGTGATGCAAGGCTCCGGACTGATTTCAACGTGGAGGGGTTTAAAACCGGAGACCTTCTGAACGTGAGGTACAAGTCACGGATGAAGGAGGTCTTCAGGAGCATCGGGATCCCCGTCGCCAGGGGAAAGATCGTGAGAAATCTCGAGGAGGGGAGGGCTCTTGCCGCTGAAACCGGGTGGCCGGTCTGTGTGAAGCCTGACTGCGGAGTGGGAGCCTCGTCGACCTACAAGTTCCATTCAGAAGAAGAGTTGGAGGTTTTTTTCAGGAAGAAACCTTCAGGGGATTTCCTGATGGAGGAGTTCATCCGCGGAGAGATCCAGACTTTTGACGGCCTTGTGGACCGGGAGGGCAGGGTCGTCTTCATGAGTTCCTTTGTTCTTCCGGACTGTGGGATCATGGAGATGGTGAGCTATGAGATGGACACCATGCACTACACCCTTCGGAAGCTTCCAGATGACCTGGTGGACTTCGGCCTGAAGACGGTGAAGGCCTTCGGACTGAGGGAGCGTTTTTTCCACATCGAATTTTTCAGGACCGACAAGGGGCTTGTTGCCCTTGAAATCAACGCCCGTCCCCCGGGAGGCTGGTGCATCGACATGTTCAATTACGCCAACGATGCCGACCTCTATGACCAGTATGCGGGGATGGTTCTTGAAGGAAGGGTAAGTGCCGCACTCGACCGGCCATACCACGTCTACTACATCGGCCTGAAGGAGCGGGAGCACATCCGTCGGGCCCACGGAAGGGACGAAATACTGAAATCCTTCGGAAGCATGATCGTGAGGCATGGTCCCATAATTCCTCTTTTTGCGCCGGCAATGGGTGATTATGCCTATTTGCTCCGGTCATCCGAACTAGAGCCGCTTCAGCATGCCGCGGCCTATATAGCCGAGAGAGCATAGGACGGGGTGTTGCCTGTGAATGTTGAGTATCATAAGTTTTTCAGCCCAAGGGTCGGGCGGGATATGGAGTGTAAGATCTACGGCCATGACGGGAAACCTGTTATAGTTTTTCCCTCTTCGGGAGGAAGATTTTACGAATATGAGGATTTCCGGATGGTTGAAGCATGCGCCTCCTTTCTTGAACGGGGGATCGTCCGGTTCTACGCCGTGGACAGCATCGACAGGGAGACATGGCTCGATGCCTGGAAATCCCCTTCGGACAGGGCTCAGCGCCACAACGATTACGACGGTTATATTGTTGAAGAATTCGTTCCCTTTGTGCGTCATCATTCCGGCTGTGGGAGCGGTTTCCTCGCGACCGGATGCAGCATGGGGGGATATCACTCGGCAAATTTCTTTTTCCGGCATCCCGACGTGTTCGACAGCGTCATTGCCCTGAGCGGTATCTACGATGCACGTTTTTTTGTCGGGGAAGCCCTGGATAGTTTCGAGGTCTATGCGAACTCGCCCGTTGATTACCTTGCGGGTATGGAGGATAATTGGTTTCTGGAACGGTACAGGAACGGGCGCATCATTATCTGCACAGGTCAGGGTGCATGGGAGGAAGATTCGATCAGGCACACAAGGCTGCTTGAGAAGGTGCTGGGTCAGAAAAGCATCCCCGCATGGGTGGATTATTGGGGGTACGACGTTGATCACGACTGGCCCTGGTGGCGTGTCCAGATGCCGTATTTTCTCCAGGAACTGAACCGGCAGGGCAGTATCTGAAGTATTTCAGGAAAACGCGTGCTTCCTCGTCCGTTTTCCGTGGTGGGACATGGAAACGAAAAGTGAGGATGTATGCCTGAAACAAAGGTCCGGTATTGCCAAATGAAAGAGGGGCAGATATAATATCCTTCGTCTGACACAAGGGCGGACATAGCTCAGCTGGTAGAGCATTAGCTTCCCAAGCTAAGGGTCGCGGGTTCGAATCCCGTTGTCCGCTCCATTTCTTCTAAAACCTTTCACGTACCCCCGGCGTTGAAATTGTTACTAAACTCTTATTTGCTCTAGACATTTTGTTAAGTTTGACACGAATTTTATGTAGTACTAAAATAATGTATGTTTTTATATATTACACATGGTACGTACCTTTTTCGGAAGGAGGTGGAACGTATGGCAGCAAATCTGGCTGAAGAGATCAAGGAAGTGGAAGCCCGTTCCAGGGAAACCGTTAAGGAAGCGAAGAATGAAGCTGCAAAGATGGTCAATGAGGCGAAAAACGAAGCCGAGCGAAAGATCAAGGAGTCAAAACAGAAGGCTTTCCGTCAGTTCAGGGACAGAATTGCCTCGGTAGAAAAGGAAGCTGAAGCAAAAGCTGAGAAATCTGTTGAAGCCGGCAGGAAAAACGCTGAATCTCTTTCAAAGGAGTATGAGAAAAAGGTCCAGAGCACGGCGAAATGGATTTCGGAAGAGGTGATTTCTAGATATGGCCGTGGCTAAACTAAAAAAAGCCGAGTTTTACATCTACAAATCCGATATTGACGGAGTCCTTTCTGCTCTCCAGAATACCGGATCTTACGAGGTTGTTCCTTTCAGTTCCGACAGCGGACCGGAAGTCTCAGCACTAATCCACCCGGATTTTCAGCGAGTCGAATCCCTGCTTGGGGAAACACGGTTTCTTCTGCGGTTTCTTGAACCTCATTTTTCCGACCCTGTTTCAGGAATTGCCCGCGCAATGGGCGAAAAAGATGATCTGTCCCTCGAAGAAGGAAAGGCGCTGGACGCGAAAACTGATTTGAAGGCTATCGCCGAGGATGTCCGGAAGCTCGAGCGCAGGCTCATGGAGATACGATCCGAAGTAACCCAGCTTGATTCTATTGAGCAGCTTCTGACTTCTCTGCACGGTTTTCCCTACCCTTTGGAACTCATCACTTCAGGAACAGATCATATCCATGGCGCTCTCGGGACGATTCCCGCAGACCAGACGGAGCAGTGGAAAAGGGGAGCGGCGTCGATCCTTGGAATGATGGGGGAATACTATACGGTTCCCGCTTCTGAAAAAGAAAAGGATCAGATCGTTGCCCTTTTCTATGATGATTCCGTTTCGGGGGAAGCTCTCGAGCTCAACGCACGCCATTCTTTCAACCGGATAGAGATCCCGCCGGCACTGAAAGGGAAGGTTGAGGAAGAGCTTGCCGCCATCGCAGAAAAAAAGGAGCGCCTGGCCGAAGAAGAAAAGCTGATTCTTGAAAAAGCGGCAAAATCAGCCGAAGGACTTGTGCCGACGATCCGTTCCCTGAGTGATTTCTACAGTGTTCTTAAAGATAAGTACCTGACCCTTTCCTCGGCAAGGTCAACGGAGCAGGTCGTTATGCTCCGGGGCTGGATCCCGGAAGATTCCGTCGCTGAAGTCCGACGGGAACTTTCGATATATGATTCTTCCATTGAACTTATCCTTTCGGATCCTGCCGAAGGTGACGAACCGCCTTCGAACATAGTGAACCCCTCCTGGTGCCTGCCGTTTGAGAACCTTACAAGGCTCTACGGCGCACCGAAATACGGAGAACTGGATCCGACTCCATTTCTTGCACCGTTTTTCTTTATCTTCTTCGGAATGTGCCTGGGAGATGCAGGTTATGGCCTGATAATGATTGGGTTTTTCGTATGGTTCCTCAGGAAATTCAAAAAAATGCCCACCGCTTTCAGCCATTTTTTCAAGCTTTTTGTCCTTTCCGGTATTTCTACGGTAATCGTAGGAGCCCTTACAGGAAGCTGGTTCGGTGATTTGGTTGACGCTTTCGGAATCTTCTCGTTCCTGCGTCCCCTGAAAAATGCACCGGTGCTTCTCAATCCCATGGAAAACCCCATGGTCTTTCTCGGAATTTCTCTTGCCCTGGGTGTAGTCCAGCTCATGTTCGGTCTCGGGATCGCCTTTTACGATGCGCTCCGGAAGAAAAATTACATGGGGGCCTTCGCGGATACGGGAGGATGGATCGTATTTCTTGTAGGGCTTCTCATCTGGGGAGGTCTTGCGGCGGGTGTTGTTCCTGCGGGGGCAGGGGCAATCGGCAAGGTGTTCACCATTGCCGGGGCATTGGTTCTGGTCGCAACCCAGGGCCGTGAGAAGACGGGTTTAGTGTCGAAGGCGGTTTCCGGACTTCTCAGCCTCTACGGGGTCACTTCCTATCTCGGGGATGTATTGAGCTACAGCAGGCTTCTTGCACTCGGCCTTGCAACTTCCGCGGTGGGCGTAATCATCAACATGCTTGCCGGGCTTGCCGGAGGCGTTCCCTATGTAGGCTGGATCCTCGCCGTTGTACTGATAATCGGAGGACATATTTTCAGCATAGCCGTCAACGTTCTGGGAGCTTTCGTCCATTCGCTGAGGCTTCAGTACGTGGAGTTTTTCAGCAAGTTTTATACGGGCGGCGGGAAGATATTTGCCCCACTTACCTACAATACGAATTACGTAAGAATAAAAAAAGAAAACCAGGACCAGTAAATTTTTCATAACAGCCTGAAAGGAGTGTATCAATACAATGGATCTTCTTGGAATCGCATTGGCAATACTCGGAGCGGCTATGGCTGCAGGTTGGGCAGGGGCGGGTTCCGCCATTGGAGTCGGCATTGCCGGTGAATCAGGTGCCGGAGTCATGACGGAAGACCCCGGGAAATTCGGCCTGGTGCTTCTTCTGCAGGCTCTTCCAGGTACACAGGGTATTTACGGCCTTCTTATCGCCTTTTTCGCAATACTGAAAGTCGGCCTTCTCGGCGGCGGCGCTGAAATCAGCGTGAACGTGTGGCAGGGCCTGGCTATCTTTTTTGCCTGCCTTCCCATTGCTGTTGGAGGCTACTTCTCGGCTATTGCCCAGGGAAAGACATCTGCGGCGTGCATTCAGATGATCGCGAAAAGGCCTGAGGAAACAGGTAAGGCGGTTATTCTTCCTGCAATGGTCGAAACATACGCGGTACTTTCTCTTCTGATGAGCATTATTCTTCTCAACGGAATCAGTCTTTGATCCTGTCAAGGGGGGAATGATCGATGTCCTTGGCGGAAATCAAGAAAAAAATAGAAACAGAGGCTCGGGAAGAGGGCGGAAGAATCCTGGACAAGGCCCGTTCGCTCGTTGCTTCAATTAACGAAGAGATGAACGGTGAGATCAAAAAAATCGAGCAGGGATACGAGGATCGGTTCCGGAAGGAGCAGCCCGAGATGCTGAGGCGCCGTGAAATAGTCGCCGGGCTCGATGTAAAGAAAATCGAACTGGGAGTGAAGCAGGATGCGATTTCGGAAGCATTAGCCGGAGCACTGTCTCAGCTCGGTTCCCTTCAGAAGGACAAGTATCTTAATTTTGTCGGAACTCTTCTGGCAGAGGCTGTGGAGACGGGAGAGGAAGAAGTTCTCGTATCGGAATCGGAGAAATTTGTCACGTCTGAATGGATAGCGGAATATAATGCCAAAACAGGGAAGAAACTGACCCTTGGCAAGGAAAAAAGACCGATCACAGGAGGATTCATCCTGAAACAGGGAGATATCGAGACGAACTGTTCCTGGGATATGCTCATCCGGTGGATTCGGGACGATATAGAGGCAGACGTTGTCAAGCGGCTGTTTTCTGCCTAGTCGGGGGTGATTCCATGGCTCCGGCAGAGGGGTACGGTTATGCTGTTTCACGGCTCCGGGCTATGTCCGGACGCCTTCTTGAAGAGGCTGTTCTACAGCGCATTCTTGAATGCGAAGACCTCGATTCGGCGCTGAAAGTTCTTGGAGAAACTGTGTATTCAGGATGGCTGATGGAATTGAAGGGAAGCTCGGAATTTGACAAGGCCATCGAAGCTGAACTTTTGCATGTGTATTCCGAGGTGCAGAAATTTGTCCCGGACGACCGGCTTGTTCAGCTCTGCCGTCTTCCCTACGATTTTCACAATGTAAAAGTGCTTATGAAAAGTGCGATTCTTGTCCGTGATGGCGGAGAAAGGCGGTTCGATCTGCTGACCCGTCTCGGAAATATATCGACGGACGACCTTATCATGGCCATGGAGAGCGAAGATTACAGGCTTATTCCGTTTGGCCTGCACGGGCTGATCCCGAAATGTTTTGCCCTGTGGGAACAGACGAAAGATATCTTCGAAGTGGAGAAGACACTTGACAGCGGACTTTTCACGGCGATGAGGAAAATTGCGGCCGACTGCAAAATTGACTCTGCAGTTTTCTGGGTAAGAGGAAAGATCGATGCAGAGAATATCCGGAACCTTTTGCGGATGAAAAGAATGGATATGGAAGCAGGAACTGTGGCAGGATTCCTTCACGACGGCGGTTTCATATCCAGAGAAAAGCTTCTCTCCATTCTTTCCGAGCCTGTGGAAAGCTGGCCCAGGGTCCTTTCATTCACAGATGCGGCAAAAACATTTTCACGGGTTCAGGATGCCGGTGATCTCAATACACTCCTCGTAGATATGGAAAAAGTCCTCGACGAGTATATAGCCGGAATGGTCGAGAACTCGAAGTACAAGGCCTTTGCCCCCGAGAACGTGATCTCGTTCCTGTGGCGCAAGGAGCTCGAGGCGAAAAACGTCCGCATCGCACTTGTCTCTGTTTCAAACGATACGGACAGATCAATGGCAAGGGGGCTGCTCCGTCATGCAGGATAAAAAAACAGGGCATCCCATGGCTGCAGTCGGAGAATACGAAACGGTCCTTCCGTTCCAGGCTGTAGGAGTGAAGCCTTTCATGCTCCAGGGAAAAACGAATGAAGAAGTTGAAAGCGTTCTCCTTGGGCTGGCCCGTGAGAAATACGCTGTAGTATTCGTTCAGGAAAGTTTTTATATCGCTTCCTCGGAGTATATCGACACCCTGAACAGCGAATACGAAACCAGTTTTATCCCCATACCCGGATTGAAGGGGAGCATGGGGACCGGCCTTGAATCCATCCGGAGCAGTGTAGAACGGGCCGTCGGAATGGATATCTTTGCAGTGAAATGATGCATAATTATGGTTGTCTGGAGGCGATAGACTGTGGCCACTGAAAAGGTAATAAAGGGGACCATAGAAAAGATTTCCGGACCACTCGTGGTGGCGAAAGGAATGTACGGCGCCAGCATGTATGATGTGGTCCGGATCGGTGAAATTGGTCTCGTTGGTGAAATTATCGAATTAAAAGGAGATACAGCTTCCATTCAGGCTTACGAAGAGACTTCGGGACTTATGCCCGGAGAACCTGTGGTGAGTACGGGACTTCCCCTGAGCGTTGAACTGGGGCCCGGACTGATGGAGCAGTTCTATGACGGTGTTCAGAGGCCTCTCCACCTTATCGAGGAAGTGGCAAAGAGCCACTATATTTCCAGGGGAATCGACGTTCCCGCCATCGACAGGGAAAAGAAATGGGGCTTCGTTCCGCGGGTGAAAAAGGGTGACATCGTGGCTGAAGGAGATGTCCTCGGGGTTGTTCAGGAGACCGTTCTCGTTGAGCACAAAATATTGGTGCCCTACGGCGTATCGGGAAAAGTCCTGGAAATCCGTGAAGGAGATTTCAAGGTAGAAGAAACGGTCGCGGTTATTGAACAGAGCGGTGAAAAGAAGAACGTTTCCATGCTTCAGCGCTGGCCTGTCCGTAAGCCGAGGCCCGTGGCGAAGCGTCTTCCCCCCGTAATTCCCCTTACGACCGGCCAGCGTGTTGTTGACGCTTTCTTCCCCATAGCCATGGGCGGAACGGCCTGTGTGCCCGGGCCCTTCGGATCAGGCAAGACGGTTATACAGCATCAGCTTGCCAAGTGGGCCGAGGCTGAAATCGTGGTTTACGTGGGATGCGGTGAGCGGGGAAATGAGATGACGGACGTTCTCCTGGAGTTTCCCGAACTTGAGGACCCCCGTTCGGGACAGCCTCTCATGAAGAGGACCGTCCTTATAGCCAATACATCGAATATGCCCGTGGCGGCACGGGAGGCAAGCATTTACACGGCTATCACCATGGCCGAGTATTACCGGGACATGGGGTATTCCGTTGCCCTTATGGCAGACTCGACAAGCCGCTGGGCGGAGGCGCTCAGGGAAATGTCAGGGCGTCTTGAAGAAATGCCGGGTGAAGAGGGATATCCAGCATACCTGGGAACACGCCTCGCTTCTTTCTACGAGAGGGCAGGGCGGGCGATAGTCCTCGGAAAGGAAGGCCTTGAAGGGTCCGTAACAGCCATTGGCGCAGTTTCGCCTCCGGGCGGTGACCTCTCGGAACCTGTCAGCCAGAATACTCTCCGGGTTACTAAGGTGTTCTGGGGCCTTGATGCCAACCTCGCGTATCAACGCCATTTCCCGGCAATCAACTGGCTTCTGAGCTATTCTCTTTACACTGACAAGCTTGACGAATACTGGGATGAACGGTTCGACGACGAGTGGAGTTCACTTCGTATCGAAGGAATGACCCTTCTTGAAGATGAAGACTCTCTCCGCGAGATCGTACGGCTGGTGGGAGTAGATGCTCTCTCCAAGGAGGAGCGCATGGTCCTGGAAACAGCCAAGTCGCTCCGTGAGGACTTCCTTCACCAGAACGCTTTCCACGAAGTGGATACCTATGCCTCCATGGAAAAGCAGTTCAAGATGCTGAAGACCATTATTGCCTTCCATCACATTGGAATGGAAGCGTTGAAGAAAGGTGCGTCCATGAATGAGGTGTTCAACCTTCCGGTCAGGGAAGCAATAGCAAGGATGAGATACCTGGAGGAAAAGGAGATCTCGAAGATAGACGACCTTGAAGACCGTATGAAGCAAGAGATCAGCGGCGTCATCCCTGTGGGAGGTGAAAGTGATGCTGCCTAAGGAGTATAGAACGATCAGCGAACTTTCCGGCCCTCTTCTCATGGTTGAAAAAACCCGAAATGTCCGGTACGACGAACTGGTGGAAATCGAACTTTCCTCGGGTGAACGCCGCCGCGGGAGGGTCCTCGAGATAACGTCCGACAGGGCACTTGTCCAGGTTTTCGAGGGGACGGACGGAATCGATATCAAGAACACAAAACTCCTTTTTCTTGGAAAAGTTCTGACCATTCCCGTGAGCAGGGATATGCTCGGCCGCATTTTCAACGGCCGGGGCGAGCCAATTGACGATGGAGCCCAGATCCTTGGTGATAAAAAGCTGGATATCAACGGAATGCCCATGAACCCGTTCTCAAGGGATTTCCCTTCTGAGTTCATCCAGACTGGGATTTCTACCATTGACGGAATGAACCCCATGGTCAGGGGTCAGAAGCTGCCGATATTCTCGGCGAGCGGACTTCCACACAACAGGATGGCGGCACAGATCGCCCGCCAGGCGACGGTTATCAGCGGGCACGAAGATTTCGCCGTTGTTTTTGCCGCCATGGGCATTACGTTTGAAGAAGCCTCCTTCTTCATGGAGGACTTCAGAAAGACCGGTGCCATCCAGAGAACTGTAATGTTCGTCAACCTTGCCGACGACCCTGCAATCGAAAGGATCACCACTCCCAGGATCGCTCTGACAGCAGCCGAGTACCTGGCCTTCGAACTGAATATGCACGTGGTAGTCATCCTTACCGACCTTACGAATTACTGCGAGGCGCTCCGTGAAATCTCAGCAGCCCGGAAAGAAGTTCCCGGGCGTCGGGGCTATCCCGGTTACCTGTACACCGACCTCGCCACCATGTACGAGCGTGCGGGAAGGCTTAAGGGAAAGAGCGGATCGATCACCCAGATCCCCATCCTCACCATGCCCGAGGACGACAAGACCCATCCGATCCCCGACCTTACGGGGTACATCACCGAAGGGCAGATCATTCTCAGCAGGACGCTGCACAGGAAGGGGATTTATCCTCCTGTGGACGTTATGCCCTCTCTCTCAAGGCTCAAGGACAAGGGAATAGGAAAGGGAAAAACACGTGAAGACCATGCCGACCTTATGAACCAGCTCTTTGCCGCGTATGCGCGGGGCAAGGAGGCGAAGGAACTGGCGGTTATCCTCGGGGAGGGTGCCCTTACGGACGAAGACAAGGCATTTGCCAAGTTTGCGGATATCTTCGAGGACAGGTATGTTCGCCAGGGTGAATATGAAAACAGGACTTTCGAAGAGACGCTTGAACTCGGCTGGGATCTTCTCACCGTCATCCCCGTCAAGGAACTGAAAAGGGTCAGGGATGCCTATATCGAGAAGTATCTCCAGCCTCGTATGCAGAGCGGAGAAAAGGCCGAAGCTGTCCCTGGAAAAGTGTAAAGGAGCCATATCATGGCCCGTATGAATGTCAACCCCAACAGAATGGAGCTCTCGAGGCTGAAAAAACGCCTCGTGGTCGCAAAAAGAGGACACAAGCTCCTCAAGGACAAGCAGGATGCCCTCATTAAGGCTTTCCTGGAACGAGCACGGGAAGGTAAGGTGCTTCGGGAGGAACTGGAAACGGAGCTTGCCGCATGCTATAAAAGCTTCCTCCTGGCGAGGGCGCAGACATTGCCTGCAATGCTTGAACAGGCGCTCATGATTTCGGGTGCGAAATGCGATCTCCAGGTTGCCCGGCAGAACGTGATGAGCGTCATGGTTCCGGTCTACACGGTGGAGCAGGGCGGCTCGCCGGTAAACTATGGACTTGCGACCTCTCTCGGCAGTCTTGACGTTGCTCTCGAACGCTTCGCAAAACTGATTCCGAAGCTGATCGAACTGGCTGCAAAAGAGAAAGCCATCAACCTGATGGCCGTGGAGATCGAAAAGACCCGCAGACGTGTGAATGCCCTTGAACACGTACTGATTCCAGGATTTATCGAAACGATCCGCTACATTACAATGAAGCTGGACGAGCAGGAGAGGTCAACTCTCAGCCGGCTTATGAAGATCAAGGAGATCGTTCGAACTCACTGAATCAGTTATCAGGAAACAGAGGAGCCGTTCAAAAGCGGCTCCTCGTTTTTCCCCACTGCTGCTGTTCCTTTTCTGCACGTCTTTCCGGCCCTGTAATGATATAATTGGATCGAAGTATTCCAGGTGGCCGCTCTTTTTTGGGAAGAGAGGAAAGTCCGGGCTCCAAAGGGCAGGACGCTGGGCAACTCCCAGTTGGTGCAAACCAAAGGAAAGTGCCACAGAAATATACCGCCTCATTGAGGCAAGGGTGAAAAGGTGGGGTAAGAGCCCACCGGGCGGAAAGCGATTTCCGCGCCAGGCAAACCCCGTCCGGAGCAAGGCCGAATAGGGGGGGATGACGTTGCCCGCCGACCCCCGGGTACGGCCGCGAAAAGAACGCCGTAAGGCGGTCTTCAGATAAATGGCCACTCCATGACAGAACCCGGCTTACGGAATGCTTCACCTTATTAAATAGGTCTTCAGACTCATTGTTTTTGTTTTAATAAGAGTCTGAAGGCCTATTTATTTTTTCATGTTAGTGATAGGGTGGGACTAAGTGGGGAAATATGTCGGAAAGTGGGAGGAATTCCCGTGCTCGTAGGGACATACGAACACAAAATCGATTCCAAATCCAGGATAGTCCTTCCCTCAAAGTTCAGGGAGGAGCTTGGCGACAGCGTTGTCTCCACGATTGGCATCGATAGGTGTGTTTCCCTGTATTCCCCTTCCGAGTGGGAAAAAGTAATGGAAAAACTGCAGGATCTTCCCTTTTCCAAAAGTAAAACAAGAGGTCTTCTCCGGGTGATGCTTTCGAGCGCCCACGAACTACAGATAGATTCCGCCGGCAGGGTGCTGCTGCCGGCCGTTCTCAGGCAGCATGGAGAGCTGGTGCAGGATGTAGTATTCGTCGGTGTCAGCGATCATGTGGAAATGTGGGACCGTGACAAGTGGAACGAGTACAGGTCCGTGGTTCTCGAGGAACTTACAGACATCGCAGAGGGAGTTGAAGGATTTTGACAGAACACGTTCCCGTACTTCTGCCGGAAGTCCTTGGATTCCTGAAACTGCATCCCGGAATTGAGAAGGTTCTTGACTGCACCCTGGGTCTCGGAGGGTATTCTGAGGCAGTTTTGAACCTTTTCCCTGGAGCCCGTGTATGGGGTATCGATCAGGATGAGGAGGCACTCTACCTTGCCGGAAAAAGGCTGGAGCCTTTCGGCGGGAGATTTCAACCACTCCGGGGCAATTTCGGGGATGTTGATCAGATTGCAGGGGAGTTCGCTCCCTTCGACGCGATCCTGTTTGATATCGGGGTTTCCAATCTTCAGATTTCCGAGGGGAGACGGGGGTTTTCGTTTCAGTCCGACGGACCGCTCGATATGAGAATGGATACCGGTTTGGAGGTTTCAGCGGCTACGATAGTGAACAGGTATCCGGAAAAAGAACTCGCGCATATTTTCTGGAAATATGGTGAGGAACGATTTTCGCGCCAGATCGCAAGAGGAATTGTTCTGCACAGGCAGAAACACGGAGATATCACGACAACCGGATCTCTGGTATCGGTCATCAGGGAAATTCTTCCGGCACCTGTTCAGAGAAAAATGGGCGGACACCCTGCGCGAAGAGTGTTTCAGGCTCTGAGGATAGCAGTGAACGACGAGCTCGCAGTTCTTGAACAGGGACTTGAACAGGCTTACAGGTTATGCAGAAACGGATCTATCGTAGTGGTTGTAAGCTATCACTCTCTTGAGGACCGTATCGTGAAAAATAGCTTTCGGGACAGGCATAAGGAAGGTCTCGCAAAAATACTTACACGACGGCCGGTTGTACCTTCAGAGGAAGAAGTGGAGCAGAATTACAAGGCGAGAAGTGCAAAACTCCGTACAATGATAATTGAAACCCGGGAAGGAAAGGAGGTCGAAGGGAAATGGTGAATGAAAAGCGGGCAGTCCGGAAAAGCGTATCTATTGCCAGGGAAGTCAGTCCTTATCTCATTTTTTTCGCCCTTGTGCTTTTTGGCTCATTCATGGGGCTTGGTGTTCTCCGTCTTTATAGCTTTCGTCTTGAATGCAAGCTCAACAGCATCAATTCACAGATAGAATCTTTTCAGGCGCAGCAGGTCGAACTGAAGCAGAGACTCTCCTCGCTTCTTTCTCCCGGGAGGATTTACGGTTATTCGAAAAAAGACCTCGGGATGGTGTACGCGTCAAATGTCAAAGTGCTCCGGATCGATGAACCCCTCCTCGCTGAACTGCCTGAAACCGGAAATAGAAAAGATATGGCTGCCTCCCGTGAAAACGAGGGATGGTTCTATTTCTTCCTGGAAAAAGCACTTGCGGGGGAATGATGTACATGTAGCCGCTTTGCGGAGGAAAGACGATGCTGAAACGTGTTGGTGGGTCTCCATGGCTTCTTGTGTTCATTTTTTTCGCCGTTCTTTTCTGGAGAGTGGCGTCCCTGCAGCTTTTGCCTGATCCGCGGGTGGAAAGACAGTCCAGTCGCCAATACTGGAGCCGTGTGCCGGTAAGCACGAATCGCGGTTTTATCTACGATATCAAGGGGAACGCTCTCGCATTGTCGGTCCCCACTTCGAGTTTTTTCCTTGACCCCGCCTTCTGGAACCCTTCGGATGCTTCGGCTCTTAAAGGCATTCTCCCAGAGAGCATTGTTAAAACTATCTCTTCCTCACTTCCGGGTAGATTTTTCTGGCTTGTGAGAAAAACTGACGAAGTCACTGCAGGAAAAATTCGCGGGCTGAAGCTGAAGGGTATTTATGAAATCAACGAAAAGAAGCGGCTTTACCCGAATAAGTCGCTTCTTGCTCACGTTCTTGGGTTTTGCAATATAGACGATAAAGGCCTTTCAGGTATAGAACTGGTCTGGGATAAAATCCTTTTTTCTCCTCCAGGCTACAAGGTGCTGGCAAAAGAGTCTTCAGGCCGCACGATAGACATAAGCCGCTATTCCCATGAGGAACGGACAGCCGGTCCGGGTTCCGTCACGTTGACGGTGGACTCCAGGATCCAGTTTATAATCGAGAAGCGTCTTGAAGAAGGTATAAGGGAGCACAAAGCAAAGTGGGGGAGCATTATTTGCCTTGATCCCAACTCCGGTGCCATCGTGGGCATGGCAAGCTGGCCTTCTTTTGACCCGAATGTACGGGAAAGCCTGAAAAATTTGAAACTTATTATGAATAATTCCATTGGGCGCACCTATGAGCCGGGATCCACCTTCAAGCCTGTGATAATGGGTATTGCCCTTGAAAGGGGTGCAGTACGGCTCAATGAGTCATTCAAATGTCCGTACAGGATAAAGGTTGCTGACGGTCATATTTCTGAGGCCAGCAACAGGAGTTACGGCAGTCTTTCCGTTTCAGAGATCCTTGTTAAATCCTCGAATACAGGAATGGCCCAGGTTGGAATGCGTGTAAAACCGTTCGACATGTACTATAGCGTCCGTGAATGGGGTTTCGGAAAGAATCCCGGTGTTGAGCTTAACGGGGTGGAGGACGGACTTTTGTCCACACCCGAACAATGGCGCGGCGTCGTCCCGTCGAACATAGCCATCGGGCAGGGACTCGCAATTACACCCCTTCATCTCGCGTCAGCCATTGCAGCAATTGCGAATAACGGTTATCTTCTCAGGCCGTTTATCGTTTCACAGGCTACCGATTCGTCAGGCCAGGTCATATACAGGGGTGAAAGACAGGTCGTCAGGGAAGTATTGTCACCCCGGACGGCATCATGGCTGCGGAAAGTTATGGTGGATGTTGTCAAAAAGGGAACGGGAAAACAGGCGGACCTTCCATTCGTTTCCATAGCGGCAAAGACCGGAACCGGCCAGGTAGCGGAAAAAGGCGAATATCTGAAGGGTAAGTGGGTTTCTTCCTTCGGGGGTTTTTGGCCTGCTGAAAATGCCCAGTATGTTATGCTTGTTGTGATAGGTGAACCTACAAGAGGAAAGTATTATGGCGGTGATGTAGCAGCGCCTGTTTTCCGGAGTATTGTTGAAGACATTTACCAGACCGGCCTGCTTGTGAAGGCCGCGGCGGATTGGTGAGAATAATGGTGCCGCTGAGCTTTCTTCTCAGGGAGTATGAAAAAAGATACGGACGGTCTCTTCCTGTTATTAATTCTTCTTCCGTTTCTCCCGTTCTTTCGGATATTACCGGGGACAGCAGGGAGTCTGCCCCGTGCTCTGTTTTTTGCTGTATCCGAGGAGAGAAGAAAGACGGCCATGAATTTGCTCCTTCCGCAGTGGAACGGGGCGCTGCTGTGCTCCTCGCCGATAGGGAAGTTTCCCTCAACGTCCCACAGATAATTTCACAGGAAGTTCGTCGCGATATGGGGCGGCTTGCTTCCATCATTTACGGGGAGCCGTCGTCAAAGATGCTCATGTTTGCGGTAACTGGAACAAACGGGAAAAGCACCACCACGTGGATGATACGGCATATACTCCAGTCGGCGGGTATCCGCACGGGCCTTTTCGGTACGATCGTCTATAACGACGGAGTAGAGGAAAGGGATGCCGGGCGGACTACTCCGGAAAGCTGCGAGATCCAAAAATCCCTTTCAAGAATGGTGGAAAATGGATGCGGTGCCTGTGTCCTGGAGGCATCGTCCCACGGTCTTTCTTTCGGAAGATTGGAAGGCTGTTCTTTTGACGGTGCGGTTTTTACAAATCTCAGCGAAGAGCACCTCGATTATCACAAGACTCTGGAGGCTTATTTCGCAGCCAAAATGATTCTTTTCAGGGATTACATGAAGCAGAATTGGTTCGCTGCTGCGAACATGGACGATATATACGGGAAAAAGGTAGGGGAACTCTTCCCCCGAAACGTTTCTTATTTCGGTTCGGGAGAAAAGAATGGAGACTGCATCCGGGCGACACGAATCAGGAATTCACTCGCAGGGGCCGAGTTTTCAGTTTCTTTTCCTGGAAGCGGGGAAGAAATCCCGGTTTCCCTTCCGCTTCCAGGAAGGTTCAACGTGTATAATGCCCTCGGTGCGATAACCCTCATCAAGTCCTTTATTCCCGATTTACATGCAGTTACCGGCGCACTCCTGACGATGCCCCAGGTTCCCGGCAGGCTTGAAAAATATTACCTTTCAAACGGAGTCTGCGTGATCATTGATTTCGCACATACACCAACAGCGCTAAAAAACGTTCTGGCGGAACTCAGGACATTATGTACCGGATCGCTTTTTGCCGTATTCGGTCATGGCGGGGAACGGTTCGAGGCGAACCGGTTCTCTCTTGGAGCCGTTGCTTCTGAATTCGCTGACAGAATAATCGTTACCATGGATAACCCGAGAAGCGAAGATCCTGGAAAAATCGCCATGCAGATACTTGAAGGGGTGAATTCCAGGGAAAATCCTCCCGAAACTTCTTTGGTGATCCAGAGGAAAGATGCCGTCAGAACTGCGCTTGATGAGGCTGGAGCAGGTGATGTCGTCGCAATAACGGGCAAAGGACCGGAGAAGTATCTTCATATCGGCTCCGATTTCATCCCCTATTCGGATAAACAGACTGTACTGGAGTGGACGGCGGAGAAGGGGCTGACCTGGAAATGAACAAACGATCATTCATCGCAGAACTTGCAGACAGACGATTGAAGGGTCCGGACGGGCCGGTGCCCCGCGCTTTTCTCGCTGACAGCCGCCTGGTGAGGCCCGGAGATGGTTTTGTTGCATTCAGGGGAGAAAACACTGACGGCCATGAGTTTATTTCCAGTGCCGTTGCAAACGGCGCCTCCCTCATAATATGTGAAGATGATTCGAGGATACCTGAGGGAGTTGCCTCGATCTGCGTGGAAAATACCTATGAAGCACTCCCGCTCATGGCGAAAAAACGGCTTTCCATGCAGCCTCAAACGGAGGTAATTGCGATCACGGGCAGCGTAGGGAAAACGACGACGAGAGAGTTTCTTGTGCGCTGTCTCTCCCCGTCGTTCAGGGTGCATTCTGCCGGGCACAGCTACAATACTCTTATCGGGTGCGCCATGACTGTTCTGTCTCTTCCCGTGGACGCGGAGGTGCTCGTCCTTGAAATGGGTACAAACCACCCCGGGGAAATAAGGGAGATGGTGAGTTTTTTTCCTCCCACCCTGTCGGTCGTAACAGAAGTTGCCCCTGCGCATCTTGAGGGTTTCGGTTCCATTGAGGGAGTACTGGATGCGAAGATGGAGATCACGGATTCTGAAAGGATAAAGGCTTTCTTTTTCAACGGTGACAATCCTCTTTTAAGAAAAAGCGCAGCTTCAAGATCTGGAATGCTGAGCTATTCCGTGGGCTTCGGGAAGAGCGATTTCCAGGTGCAGGGTCTTGAATTTCACGTAGAAGAAAACTGCCCCAGGCTTTCCTTTGATTTCAAATATCCCGGAGGCGGATCTTTTGTCCAGGCCCAGACTTTCGGGGCACACAGTGCGTATGCGCTGGGTTTTGCCCTCGGCGTCTGTTTTTATCTCGGCGCTTCCAGGGAGAAGGCCATCGCCGCGATCGAGAATGCACAGTCACTCGAGGGGCGGGGAAGGATCCTGACGCTTCCACCGGGGATCACGCTTATAGATGACTCGTATAACGCCAACCCTTCGTCGCTGTCCGCTTCCCTGTCCGCTGCTTCTTCCATTTCTGCGGGAAGACGGTTTGCCGTCATAGGTGAGATGCTTGAACTGGGAAAAAGCGGCGTGGATTTCCATGAAAAAATCCTTCCGATGCTCTCTCCGTTTGACAAGGTCTGGCTTGTGGGGAATATGTGGAAGGAAGTTTCAAAAAATGTCAGCCTCAGCGAAAATCTTGTTCTATGGAATGACGTGCCGAAACTGGGAGTGTTCCTTTCAGGTGAACTACGGAAAGGGGATGTGCTTCTTGTCAAAGGTTCCCATGGGAATCGGCTGGACAGGATAGTGTCCTTCCTTGCGGGGAGGAATTTACGATGAAATTTGTCTTTGTATTCCTGACGGCACTGATTTTAGAAGTGTTCCTCCAGTCACGCTGGATAAGCGCCATGAAAAGATGGCGCGTGAATCTGATCCAGAAAGCCTATGGTCCCCAAAGCCATATCGAGACGAAATCATCAACTCCGTCCATGGGGGGCGTAGTGTTCACTACCGTGGCTCTTTTCAGCGTCATTCTTATTGGAGTCCTTGTTTCAGGAGGATGGAATGATCTTGCTTCCTTCTGGTTTTTCCCCGCAGGTGCCGCCGCCATCGGCTTTATCGATGACTGGATAAAATTCAGGATGAAATCAAGCGAGGGATTTCCCAGTCTTTACAAATTGGGTGCCCAGGTGCTTCTTGCTGTGCCGTGGTGCATTTGGATGGCACTTTCAAAAGGCGGTATAAGCCTGTGGCCCGGCATGATTCTCCCGGTATGGATATCGGTCCCCCTGACCTCGTTTCTGGCCATCGGCATGCTCAACGCCGTAAACGTTACAGACGGTCTCGACGGGCTCGCGGCAGGTGCTGGGGTTATTTCCATGGCAGGAGCCCTTGTCTGGCTGCCCCTGGCTGATCCCTTCTTTTATTCGGGGCTTGCCGGTATTTCTATCTATACAGGGTTTCTCTGGCACAACGCCCATCCGGCGAAAATATTCATGGGGGATGTAGGCTCCCACTTTCTTGCCGGCCTGATCGTAAGCCTTGCGGTCTGTGGTGATTGCCTCGCTGCAGTCATCCCCCTGGGCTTTCTTTTCGGGATCGAGATCCTGTCGGTTTCCGCACAGCTGATAGCTATCTACGGATTTAAAAAGAAAATTTTTCTGATGAGCCCTATTCATCATCATTTTGAGCTTTTGGGGTGGGGGGAGACGCAAATAGTGACCCGATTCCTCGTGATCCACGGCGTGGGATTAACTGTTGCGGCTTCGCTGCTTTCAGGAGTTTTCCGCGGCTGATCCGCAGCCCAAGACTGCCAGGATGTGGAGATGGAGAAAATGTCCGGAAAAACATTGAACGGAAAAAGAATTACCATCATAGGTGCCGGAATCAGCGGCATAGGACTTGCTTCCCTGGCTGCAAGGCTGAAGGCTGCTGTTTTCGTCTCTGATAAAAAAGAGATAGACCGAGAGACGGAGAGGGTGCTCCAGTCCTACGGGGCCGGTTTCGAAGGGGGAAGCCATTCTGAAAAAGCATTTGAAGCGGATCTAATGGTACTCGGTTCAGGCATACCTCCGAGGGCAGCGGTAGTGCTCGAGGCGCAGAAAAGAGGAGTACCTCTGTGTGGAGAACTTGATTTTCTGTTCCCTTATCTCGATGGAAGAATAATCGGCGTGACGGGAAGCAACGGCAAAAGTACGACAACATCGCTGATCGGGCATCTTCTGGGTAAGGCGGGGTTCTCCGTCTCTGTTTCCGGGAATATCGGGTCTTCACTGGCGGATGCGGCGCTGCGGCCATGGGATTATATAGTTATCGAACTCAGCAGTTTCCAGCTCCACTGGAATACATCCCTTTCCTGTGATGTCGCGGTCGTGACGAACCTGGCCCCGGATCATATCGACTGGCACGGGAGTTACGAAGAGTACGTGAAGTCGAAGTCAAAAATTTTGTGGACCCTTAAGCCGGAAGGAGCCGCTGTATTCCAGGAGCGCGACAGGGAGCTTCTCGGAACCGACAATTGTCCGGGAAGAGCAGTAGGATTCAGGTGGAACAGCGATGCCCGGGGCAACTCTGAAACGGAAATAACCGCCGATGAAACCGAGAGAGCTGTTTTTTTAAGCTCAGCTTCAGGAAGGACCAAGTTATTTGATTTTGATTCGCTGCCCCTTATCGGGAAGCACAACATCGAAAACGGGGCAATGGCGGCCGGCGTACTGAAGCTTCTTGAGATAGGCGGAAAATATGACGGGTACTTTGAGGGGTTCAGAGGACTGCCCCACCGGTGTGAAAAAGTGGCCGAAATCGCCGGAATTCTTTATATCGATGATTCAAAAGGTACCAATGTTGCGTCAACGACGACGGCACTAGGTTCAATCCCGGGGCGGAAGGTCATTATACTTGGCGGTCAGGGGAAGGGAGAAGATTACGCACCCCTTGCCGAAGCGGTACAAAAAGAGGCTTCTGCGGCAGTCGTGATGGGGGAGGAACGGCAGAAGATCTCTGATGCCCTTAGGAAGGCCGGCTTCAACCAGGTTATCGAAGCCTCGGGAATGGAAGATGCTGTGGCGAAGGCATCCTCGGCCCTGCAGGGGGAAGGTGTCGTCCTGCTCTCTCCGGCCTGTACAAGCTGGGATATGTATCCGAACTATAAAAAACGAGGAGAGCATTTCAGAAATATAGTCCTCGGCATGGAGAGATAGACGATGAGATCAGAAGGCGTAATGATTCGGGAAAATGAAGCAAGAAGAACAGGTGTTGATCCGCTTCTTTGGATCATCCCCCTTCTGTTGTCGTTTTTCGGTATCATGATGATCTTTTCTCTTACGTCCCATACATCGCTCGAGGAGTACGGGTCACCGTTCGCCCTCGGGCTGAAGCAGCTTCAATGGCTTTTTGTGGGTCTTGGGGGGATGCTTTTCATGTATATGATCCCCCTGGCTTTCTGGAGAAAATACAGTGGTGTCCTATGGCTTTTTGCACTTGTTCTTTTGATTCTCACTCTTATACCCGGAATCGGCATAAAAGCCGGCGGTGCGAGGCGGTGGCTCGGGTTCGGAGGACTCCGCTTTCAGCCCATAGAGATGCTTTCGCTGGCAGTCGCAGTTCATCTTTCGAGGCTTCTGAACACATCTGAAAAAAGAGGGCTTTCAGCCTTTTTCACCGTGACGTCTCCGGTCCTCTTCATTTCAGTACTTCCGCTTCTTTTCCAGCCGAATATGGGAGGAACGATCCTTATTTTCGGACTTGTGATGGCGATCCATGTCAACTGTCGTGGATGGGGCTGGCCGATCCTTTTCGGGGGAGCAGGCTTCTCGGTTTTCTTCATGCTTATTCTGAAGGAAGGATACAGGCTCAGGCGGTACATCGCTTTCCTTGACCCCTGGGAACAGCCCATGGACAGTGGTTTTCAGGTTATCCAGGGTCTGGTAGCTTTTTCCAACGGAGGGCTGTTCGGGGTAGGAATCGGCAAGGGGCTGCAGAAGCTGAATTATCTTCCGGCAGCCCATACGGATTACATTTTTGCGACCATCGGGGAAGAATTCGGTTTCATCGGGACATTTGCGGTTTTATTTTTCTTCCTGCTCTGGGCGGTACGGGCCTGTGCTGCTTATAAAGACGCATCCGATCCGTTTCTTTCGACCCTTGTCTGGGCAGTCTCCGTTTCCGTTCTCATACCAATGTTCATTAATCTCGGCGGTGTTCTCAAGCTTATACCTCTTACGGGAATACCTCTCCCGTTTATCAGTTACGGCGGCAGTTCCCTCCTGTTTATGTGGGCCAAGATCGGCCTGCTCATGAGAGTCTGCAGGGAGGTGAGCCTGCAGTGACACGTTTATGTATTGCAGCCGGAGGAACCGGAGGCCATATTTTTCCTGCCATTGCTTTCGCGGAATGGGTCCTGTCCAATGAACCTGGGGTATCCATATCCTTTGTCTGCGGTTCCAGGCCTATGGAGAATGAGATATACGCTTCAAGAGGTTATGTGCCTCTGTGTCTGCCCCTGAGCGGATCGCCGTTCGGAGCTCCCGGTTTTGTCGCCTGTCTCAGGAGATGGAAAGAGACCGTTTCATCGTGGTTTTTCTTCAGGAATTTCCTCAGAGAGGAGGAATGTGATTGCTGCGTACTTTTCGGTGGATACGTTTCCTTTATTCCTCTGCTGGCATGTCATATAAGAGGAATACCGACGGTGGTCCACGAGCAGAACGGGGCCGCCGGGAAAATCACCCGTCTCGCCTCGAGATTGGGCAAGACGGTCGCGTCGGGATGGAATGTCTGCCGCCCGTTAAAACCCGGACGGTTTGTTTCCACGGGAATCCCCGTGAGAGCCTTTGAACAAAAAAAACGCGGGGACGCGTGGAATAGACTGACAAAAGGAAAACCATTCCCGAAAAATAATATTATTGGAGTTCTGGGCGGTTCCCTTATGAGCGAACGGCTGATACAATTATTGGGATGTGTGGTTCAGGATATGGAGTCGCAAAAGCTTACATATCTTTTGCTTGGTGAGCCAAATGATCGTATCAGGGATGACTTTTTTACACAGCATCCTGAAAATGCCGTCTTTTTGGGAAGGCAATGGGATATGTCCGACTTCTATTCAGTCATTGATGCAGCTGTAGCGAGGGGAGGGGCTTCCACCCTCTCTGAGCTGATGGCATGGAAAATACCTTCAGTCATTATCCCATGGAGGGAAGCTGCGGACAATCACCAGGAAATGAATGCCGAGTGTTTCGTAAATATGGCCGCAGGGGAAATGTGGCGGGAGGATGACCCGCTTGATGACCTGCGGGATAAGATTTTGCGTGTCCTCCGGAACATAAATGAGCATGAGAAGAGATTTTCGGAGGGGGATGAGTCTGAACGTTTGTGGCGGCTTATCTCGTCCAGTACTGGAAGGGAGATAAATTATCGTGGATAACTTCATTAAGGGCTTAATTGGAATACGTCGGATTCATCTCATGGGTATAGGCGGAGCGGGGATGAGCGGTCTTGCTCTCCTCCTGGCAGAGCTGGGCTTTGAAGTCAGCGGATGCGATATGATCCATACCTCCTATGTAGACAAGGTTCTCAAGGAAGAGATCGCTGTAGTACTGGGACACGGGCGCGGACACATGGACAAGTTTCTGCCGGACCTGCTGGTGTACAGCAGTGCGATTCCCGATGACAACGAGGAAATAAGAGCCGCGCAGGAAAAAGGAATTTCTGTTGCGAAAAGAGGCGAAGTGCTGAGCTGGATCTTCGATTCCAGGTTTGGTATAGGGATTGCCGGAACGCATGGAAAAACAACGACTTCCTCCATGATAGCGCTCATGCTTGAACAGGCCGGACTTCATCCGACACTCGCCATAGGAGGAGAATTGTGTGATATAGGTGTCAACGCCAAGCTTGGCGACGGAAAATACATGGTGGCCGAGCTTGATGAAAGCGACGGGTCCTTTGAAAAATTCCATCCGGATATTGCCGTGGTCACAAATGCGGACTGGGATCACGTCAATCATTATCCTACTTTTGACAGTGTGATCGATGCCTTTACCCGCTTTACATCAAACCCGAAAGACGACGGCCTGCTGGTTTTGTGCGCGGAAGATGCAGGACTGGGGAAAATAATGGCGAAAGGTCCCCTTCCTAAAAAAGCGATCACCTACGGCTGGGGAGCCGGCTGGACATGGGGGGCCTTCAACGTACGGCACAATCACGGCGGGGGAGTGTTCTTCTCGCTCGCACATGAAGGTGTCCATGTGGACGAGATAGAGCTCTCGGTATCCGGAGATCACAACGTCCTCAACGCCCTCGCTGCCTGTGCGGTAGCCCATTATATCGGCATCCCCTTCCCGATGATCAAGAAGACGCTCAGGGAATTCAAGGGTGCAAAAAGACGCCTGCAGCACATGGGATGCGTCAACGGCATCGAAGTGTACGATGATTACGGACATCATCCGAGAGAGATAGCGGCGACACTCGGCGCGGTCAGCAGAATGTTCCCCGAGAAGAGGATCCATGTGGCTTTCCAGCCCCACCGGTACACGCGGACCCAGGCCCTGTACAGGGAGTTTGCTTCCGTTCTTTCCGCTGCTGATACAGTGGTTCTTCTCCCGGTATACCAGGCGGATGAAGAACCGATCACTGGAGTATCATCGGCTCTTATCGAGGATCACCTGGAGAAACAGTCGGGTGTCGAAAGCGTGCTTTGTTCTTCCTTTGAGGAAGCCGCCTCAGAACTGGAGCGGAGATCCGAACCCGGTGACCTTATTCTCACCATCGGAGCAGGAGATATCAGCAACGTAGGAGAGTTGTTCATTGATAGAATTCGTTCGGAAGCTGTGCATGCCTGACCGATGCTGAGAGGATACATCCGGAGTTTTTACCGGGAAGAGAATCATGTCCTCTCCATTTGTCTGCAGAGAGTTATTTTATGGGAAAATTTCTTTTTTTCCTGTTGTTAACGGCTTTTTTTTCAGGTGCGGCAGTTTCAACCGAGGGATATTTCCAGTTTTTCAGTCTTGACAGCCTTGTTGTAAAGGTTGAAGATCCGGTGGCTGAATCGTTTTTCTGGAAAAATATCGGTCCGGATGAGCTGCGTTTCTGGCCCCTTTTTTTATGGCGCGCCGATGAGCTTAAAAAAAAGATAGAGACTGAGTCGCCGCTGTCCCTAAAACTCACAGGGAACGGGATATTTCGTTTTTATGCGGAGCTTATGCCGTTGCAGCCCTGGATCCTTGTACACTGGAAAGACAAGAATTTTTACCTTACAAAAGACGGCCTCATCTGGGATGCAGGGCACAGTCTGAATAAATCCCTCGCGGGAATAAAAGATCCGGAGGGGCCTCCGTTTTTCCTTGCGGATGATCTTCCATCCCCGTCGCAGGACCCGGATGGAGAAAATCTCGTAATGAAATCGGTTCTTCCCGTAGAATTTTTTGCCGATTGGGTGGAGGGACTTGAAACAAGCGGCTGGATGCCTCATACTGAAACCGTGGAGGTTTCAAGAAGGGAAGGCCGGTATCTTCTCAGCTTGAATCTGAAAATTCGCAGCAGGACCGTACGCATTCTTCTCAGGGGAGATGTGCCGCGGTGGAAAGATCTTTCATCTGCCGTCTCCCAAATTCTTCATCAGTTACAATTTTCTGGTGAAAACATTATAATAGATACCACATACACCGACAGAATCATTGTCCGTAATGTGGCCGGCGGCGGTCAGGAAGGGAGCGGGAAATAAGTGTACAAAGAGCCGGAAATACTAGTCGGGCTGGACCTTGGTACGAGCAAAATCGCCGTTGTCGTGGCGGAAAGGGATTCCCGTTTCCAGGAAGCTCAAATTATCGGGGTCGGGTACGCGCCGTCCCAGGGAATACGAAAAGGCCTGATCATAAACCTTGAACAGGCTGTCCGTTCAGTGAGACATGCTGTCAAGGACGCAGAAAACATGGTCGGTTTTGAGATATCCGAGGCTACTGTATCCTTCAGCGGCATTGATGTTGCATCGGTCACGTCCCGGGGAATGATTTCACTCGGGAGAACACCGAGGCAGGTCTCCATTTCTGATGTGGAGCGGGTTATAGAGGCAGCTCAAAGTGAACTTTCCATTCCTTCGAATCGGGTGACCCTTCATACTATCCCGGTGAAGTATTCCATTGACGGAAACTCCGGAATCGACGATCCCCTGGGAATGACCGGCATACGTCTTGAAATGGAACTCCAGTCAGTTATCATACCGACGACGGTGGTCCAGAATATCATTAATTGCGTGGAAACCGCAGGCGTCGAAGTGAACGGTCTTGTTATAAAGTCCCTGGCAAGCGCACTCGGAGCGCTCACGGACGAGGAAACCCGCGCAGGTGTGATCTCTCTCTGCATCGGGGGAGGAACGACCGGAGTGGCACTGTATACTGACGGAAGGCCTGTCAAGCTGTCCATAATTCCCATAGGCGGGGATCACATCACCAATGACCTCGCATACGTCATGAAAATTCCCATAAGCAAGGCTGAAGAGATCAAGAAGATGGTCTCGCTCGCTCCTGAAGGAGATGAAGAGGAGCTTGACGTGGACGTACGGGGAAAGACGAAGACATTCAATAGCCGTGAAGCGTCAGAGGTTGTCAACTGCAGGCTTGAGGAACTTTTCGGAGAACATGTGATCCACCAGCTCTCGGACTATACGCTTCACATGTTTCCTGCAGGCGTTGTTTTATCAGGCGGTGTGGCAAAAACTCCGGGGGTTGAATTTTTTGCCTCGGAACTTCTGAACCTGCCCGTCAGAATTGCCGAGCCCCTGGATATGTACCAGATGCCTCCGGGCAGGAACGACTGTGAATATACGACTGTTGCAGGAATTGTCCGATACATGACAAGCAAGGAGAGAAATCCGTACCGTTTTATCGAGACACCAATCTCGCAGCTTCGGTCCGGATCATCATTCGGCCCTTTGCAGCCTCCGCCCGGCAAGAATGCCCGAAAGCCGGCAAATTTCTCAAGGGAAGGGTTTCGTGGGGTTGTAGAGTATATAAAAAAATCAGTAAAGGAGCTTTTCTAGGTGCCGCATTCCGCATTTGGGGAGGAAATGAATATGGAGCACGTATTTCAGGTTAATGATACTCCGAGGCCCCACCGGGAGGAAATCAAGGTTATCGGCATTGGAGGCGGCGGCGGAAACGCACTGAACCACATCATTAGAAGCGGAGTTTCCGGCGTTCATTTTATCGCGGCGAATACGGACGTAGGGGCTCTGCAGCTGTCACAGGCTCCGACGAAGGTAACCCTCGGCGAAAAACTTACGAAAGGTCTTGGCGCTGGTTCGGATCCTGAGGTAGGAATGAACAGCGCGAAGGAATCGGTTGACAAGATCCGTGAAGTGGTTGCAGGGGCAGATATGGTGTTTCTGACAGCTGGAATGGGCGGAGGAACCGGGACGGGGGCATCCCCGATAATTGCTGAAGTCGCAAAGGAATCCGGTGCCCTTGTGGTGGCAGTAGTGACTTTTCCCTTCTCCTTCGAGATGAACAGGAGGAGAAAACAGGCAATGACAGGGATCGCCACCCTCAAAGAGAAGGTGGACGCTCTCCTCGTAGTGGAAAATGACCGGCTGCTTGAACTTACCGATGAAAAAACAAAACATGCTGATGCTTACCGGCTTGCGGACGAGGTGCTCCGCCAGGCTGTACAGGGGGTTACCGACCTCATACTAAAACCGAGCCTCATCAACGTAGACTTTGCAGACGTGCGGACCGTAATGCAGAACGCAGGTTCCGCGATTATGGGAATAGGCATCGGAGAAGGGGAGAACAGGGCGGAAGCTGCCGCAAAGACGGCAATAAAGTCGCCTCTCATGTCCATACCCATGAAGGGCGCAAAAGGCATTCTCTTCAATATTACCGGCGGTACCGATCTCGGCATCCATGAGATAAGGAAGGCAGCCCAGATCATAACTGAAACAGCGGACGAAGACGCCATAGTGATCTGGGGCCACACGGTCTCGGAGGAGATGTCGGACAAGATCCAGATCACGGTTATCGCCACGGGCTTTTCCTCTGAAAAGGAAAAACGGACAGTAACCAATTTCAAGGCTGCCCCGAAAACGAAGCCCATGGGAGTGGTACTGGAGGAGACGGAAATGCTCACTGCTCAGGATGAGGACCTTTTTACAATGAGCGGTGTTCCCAAGAACCCGTACGATATACCGTCGATCCTCCGCAAGAGCCAGAAAAACGATAAGTAGGGCTTTTGAGGAAGATATCCTTGTAACAGATTCCTGGGGCAGCGGGCTGCCCCAATCAGGATCAGTGTGCTGAAGGCAGGAATCTTGCAAAGGATTCCTGCCTTTTTGTTTCCGACAGGAAACTGTAATCAGGAATTTTTACGTAAGTATGAGCTCAGTACCAGGAGCTGGACAAGGGAGGGATTGAAATGTCCACAAGAGAGAGCAGAAGGCTCAAGGAAAAGAGATCTATCATTCCTTTCGGGGATATAATGCTCCCTGTAATCGGCCTTGTGGCGGTCGGCCTCCTTATCGTAGGAGTGAAGCTTTTTTTTCTTTCGGGACCTAAGGCACCTTCTTATTCGCCTGTTTCGCAGCAGCTCCCGGCGGCCCGCCAGGAAGCTCCCCCGAAAGCGGAGGCAGTCCCCGCAGAGCAGGTGGGCGAAAGACCAGCACAGCAGACTATTCCGGTAAAAGAAGGACCGGTCCTTGCCGCACCGGTCGGCGGACAGACTGCCGCAGCATCGCCTGGCAGGGCGCAGCCAAATGAAAATGCAACGGCAAGACCGGTGAAACAGACGGCGCCGGCGAGGAAACCGGAGCCTGCAGCGCCTCAGAAACCAGCCCCCTCGGCAGGCAGCAGCAAGTGGGGGGTACAGATAGGAGCTTTCACGACGAACAGCCGCGCTGAAACAGCCAGGCAGCAGGCAATCAAGGCTGGATATTCACCGGTGATCCGGACGGCAGTGGTAAAGGGAAAGAAATACTATAGGGTCGTCGTTCCGGCAGGCAATGAACGAAGGGACGCCAACGAACTCTCAGCGAGATTGAAAAAATCCGGTTTTCCCATATACGTGGTCTCGATGTGATCCCGTTTGTTAAAGGAGGATAACATTGGCTGGGTTAGTTGAAGATCTTACCCCGAGGGAAGATGCCCTTTCCCTTGTTTCTTCTGCGCTTGGCTTTCCATGGGGCATCCATGGAGGCGATAATGCCCTGTGTGTTCAGGGATGTAGGATCCTGAAGGATATTGTTTCCGATGAAGACTTTCCTCCCTTCCCGAGGAGTACCAGGGACGGGTATGCCGTTCTCAGTTCCGACTGTTTCGGAGCAAGCGCAGGAAACCCGGCATTCCTTCGTCTTGCAGGTGAAGTGCCCATGGGAGTGCCTCCATCTTTTCGACTGAATGCAGGCGAATGCGCACTCATCCACACTGGAGGCATATTGCCTGAAGGGTCAGATGCGGTGGTGATGATGGAGGACACGGATTCAGCCGGAGACTGGGTTGAACTTAAAAACGCAGTACAGAAAACTGACAATACCGTTTCCTGCGGGGAAGAGTTTTCCCGGGGGGACGTGCTTCTTCAGGCAGGAAGAAAGATTGATTTTCGGACTTCCGGGCTGTTGGCGATGGCAGGTGTTATGGAAGCGGAATCGGCCGCCCTGCGTGTCGGGATAATAAGCACCGGAGATGAAATTGTCCCGCCGGGCACTATGCCGCTGCCGCCTGGAAAATTCCGCGATGTCAATTCTGCTCTTTTAACTTCTCTGATCCGGGGTGAAGGATACCAGGTCTCGTATTACGGAATAGCGGAGGATTCCAAAAACTTGCTGGCTTCAGTGCTGGAAAAAGCCCTCGGCGAATGCGGAACGGTCGTGATCAGCGGTGGGTCCTCGGTAAGCATGAGAGATCACTGTTCCTCCATTCTTGAGGATCTTCCCGAACCTGGCCTTCTGATAAGGGGAATCCTTATGTCGCCAGGCAAACCGACACTTATCGCAGGTCTGAAAGACGAGAAAAAACTCGTTCTCGGCCTCCCCGGACATCCTTTTTCCTGCTTTCTTTCCGCCTATACTGTCCTTCTGCCGCTGCTGAACGCCATGATATGGGGGAAGCCGCAGGGATCCTGGAGGAAAATATTTCTTCCCTCTGAAGAGACGGTGTTCGGCCATTCGGGAATTGAGGAATTTATTCCGTGCATCCTGAGAGAGGGCAGGGTGTTTCCCTATCCTGTAAAGTCTTCTTTCTCGAAAGCACTTGCTCTTTCTGACGGACTGTACAGGCTCCCGGCGTCACAGGAGACCATACGCAGCGGTGAGGAGGCGGAAATATGGCTTTGGTGAAAGAAAACATGCATGTCACTCTCGCGAGAGCATGGGAAATACTGGAGGAAAACTGCTCTTCTCTCAGTTTCGAATCGTGCCCGGTCCAGGAGACTTTCGGGAGGATCCTTGCCGGTGACGTTGTTTCCAGGAGAAATGTCCCTCATTATAATGCATCGGCCATGGATGGCTACGCTCTTTGTTCGCGGATGACGGCAGGGGCGTCCCAGTCGACACCCCTGTCGTTTGCACCCGAAGATGCCGTCTGGGTAAATACCGGGGGAGATCTGCCCCCGCAGTTCGACTGCGTTGCCATGGTCGAAGACACTTCGACCGACAGGGAGACGGGAATAGTGGTTCTCGCGAAATCCCTTGTCGCGGGAGAAAATGTGAGGCCGCTCGGGGAAGATGTTTTCTGCGGCCAGGTTATCGCCAGGGAGGGAGATACTGTATCCCCTGCCCTTGCTTCACTTCTTGCAACTGCCGGGGTTTCAGAGGTGGATGTACTTGCTGTTCCGAAGACCCTTTATATCCCCACGGGTGATGAAATTATCCCCATGGAGGAATGGCTTTCCATGGACTTGCCCCCTTCAGGGAAGGTCGGGGAGAGCAACTCTCTTCTCGTAAAAGGCTATTTCACCCGGTGGGGCTTCCCGCTGGACATAGCTCCCTGCCTTCCCGATGATCCGGCTGTTCTGAAAGAGTACCTTTCCGAAAAGACTCCCCTCTACGACCTGGTGCTTGTTGGGGCAGGATCGGCGAAAGGCGAGCGGGATCATACCTTCACCGTACTTGAACAAATAGGGCAGCCGCTCTTCAGGTGGCTTCTCATGAAGCCGGGACGCCCTGCATCCGTATCGAAGGCAGGAGAGTGCACGGTCATTAATCTTCCCGGTTTCCCCATGTCCAATGCGGTGATTCTCTGGTCGCTGGTATTCCCTGCACTGAACCTGCTGCAGAAGGGTTCTTTCGACAGGAACAGGGCAATTCCGGATGCTCTCGGTGCAGTTGGTTCGGGAACGGCATCTCTTCTCACGGGCTGTTCTTCATCCTACGGAAAGGAGGAATGGGTACGCCTTAAATGTGTTGAAATAAATGGCGAGAAAAGAACATATCCTCTTCCTTCGGGTGCGAGCGCCCTTTGGTCATTATCCGAATCCGACGGGGTCGCCCTTCTTCCCCTTGAAGCTGCGGAACTGCCTAAAGGAAGCACCGTCAGCCTATGGTTCCTGAGGCAGGTTCCCTGGGAGCGGCGGATCCTGTTCCAGGGATCGAACGATCCCGCCTTTGAGAGAATAGCGACCTTTGTCAAGCAGGCAGGGGGAGAGCTGATTGCCCGCTCTGTGGGCAGTCTCGGAGGACTGGCCGCGCTATCGAGAGGTGAATGTCATGTCGCTGCGTGTCACCTGCTCAACAGCGAAACAGGAGAGTACAATTCCTCCTTCATACGTGAGCTTTTCAAGGACAGGGATGAGAACATGGTCCGCAGGCTGGTTTTTTACAGGCAGCAGGGGATCATGATCGCCAGGGGAAACCCGAAAGGCATACTTTCAGCTGCTGACCTCAAGAGAGAGGATGTCTCCATCGTCAACCGTCAGCCGGGTGCAGGCACGAGGGTCCTTCTGGATTATCTTCTCAGGCAGGAAGGAATTTCCCCAGGCATAGTGCGGGGGTACGAGAACCAGAGTGCTACCCATTTCGATGCGGGGAACAAGGTCCTGCTCGGGTTTGCCGATGCCGCCCTGGGGATCAAGTCAGTTGCGGATGCGCTTGGGCTGGATTTCATTCCAGTCACGGAGGAACCATATGAACTGGTGTTTCCGAGATCTTTTAAAGACCACACTGGTATCCGGGCGCTCCTGCGAGCTCTCGATGACGGGCGGTGGAGAGACATGGTGGACAGGATGGGGGGCTACAGATGGCCGGAATAATACAGGATCCCTATGGACGGATACTTGAATACGTCCGTATTTCGGTGACGGACAGGTGCAATTATCGGTGCCGCTACTGCATGCCTTCAGAGGGCGTGGAATGGATTCCCCACGAAGAGATCATGTCGTACGAGAACATACTGTTTCTCTGCGAAGTTTTTGTGGAACTCGGGGTAAAGAAAATCCGGTTTACCGGAGGGGAGCCCTTTGTTCGAAAAGGTTTTGTGTCTTTTCTCAAAAAGGTCCGTGAGAAGTTTCCCGGTCTCCGCATAGCAGTGACCACCAATGGTACGATGTTGGAGGAAACTGCGGACCGTCTTTCGGGACTCAGGCTTGAATCCGTAAATGTGAGCCTTGATACACTCGACCCGCAAAAATTTCACTATATCACGGTTACAGGAGACATAGAAAAGGTCATTCGGGGGGTCGATGCTCTCTGTGCTGAAAAAAACGTCCCGGTGAAGATCAACACGGTGGCAATGAAACATTTCAACGACGATGAAATTCGCTCCCTTGTGGGATTTGCACGGGAAAGGGATATTCTGGCCCGTTTCATAGAATTTATGCCCCTTGACAGGGATGTATGGTCGCAGGACAAGTATATTTCCGCACGGGACATTCTTTCCCTTCTTCCAGATGCCGGAGCATGGGAACCCTGTGATCCCGCAGGACGTTCAGAGGTCAGTGGTCCGTCCAGATACTATCGGAATAGCTCAACAGGCCAAAAAGTAGGTATCATTTCTGCGGTTTCTGATCATTTTTGCAATTTATGCAACCGACTTCGGGTTACTTCAACAGGAGTTGTACGCCCCTGCCTGTTCGGAAATTTCGGTGTACCGGTGATCGATGCTCTGCGTGAAAAAAATAGGGAGGCAGTGAAAAAAGGGATACTGAAAGCTGTAGCCGCGAAACCCCGTAGGGGGCTGACAGGAATTCCCGGAGAGAATGGTTTGTGTGAAGAACGGCATATGTCCCAGATCGGAGGATAAATTATATGGTTCATGACACTGTCCCTGCAGGGGAACAGCTCTCGCACCTCGATGAAGATGGCAGGCCGAGAATGGTTGACGTGAGCGGCAAGGCCGAAACATACCGTACTGCTGTCGCTGAAGGGTGCGTCATCCTGGATGAGGCTGTTTGTGCCTGTCTCTCTGATGGAAAAAATTCAAAGAAGGGCGATGCCTTCCGCATCGCTGAAACTGCCGGAATAATGGCTGTAAAAAAGACACCGGAACTGATCCCGCTGTGTCATGGAATACGGATCGAAAAAGCGGAGATACGGTGCTCCCTTGACGAGGGGAAGAAAAAGGTCTGTATCTGCTGCACGGTGGCTGCGAGAGATGTAACCGGGGTTGAGATGGAAGCCCTGACCGGAGTTTCGGCAGCAGCCCTCACAGTGTATGATATGTGCAAGGGAATTTCAAAGAATATGGTGATACAGGACATCCGGCTCTTGAAGAAAACTGGCGGGAAAAGCGGCACCTATACGGCCGGGGGGATGAGTGAAGATGCGGATTCTTGAAATACTGGAGAACGAGGGCGAAAGGCAGTTTGTTCACACGCTCTGCTTTGTAGGCGTGAACGGCGCGGGGAGGACATCCTTCAATGGAACGGAGAGACAATTGTTCCTTTTGCCGCCGGGTGCCGCGGATCGCCTGCCCGATAATTCCTCCGGTTTCGTTGTTTCTGCCCGGGAGTTTTCCCCGAGTGGTTTTTTGTCGGTGCAGGAGTGTCTCTTCCGTATCAGGCTATCTGAAGACCACGGTCTTGCGCTTCTTCATCCGGAAAAGAGCGGATTTATCCCCCTCTCTTCAGCATGTTCCTTCCTTCGCCCGTTCACGGCCGGAATTATCACCGTGAGCGACAAGGGGAGCCGTGGTGAAAGGGAGGACGGTTCCGGACCTGCCCTTGCAGCGGAAGTGACCGCTCTGGGGGCGGACGTGCTTTTCACGTCGATCGTCCCCGACGATAACGAAGTGCTTGTACCGCTCCTGAAGGAATGGAGCGACGGCAAATGTCTTGACCTGATCCTGTGCACCGGTGGTACTGGTTTTTCCCCGAGAGATGTAACGCCGGAAGCGCTGGATGCTGTCGGTGAGAAACACGTTCCGGGGATCGGTGAAGCCATGAGGGCGGCATCACTGAAAATCACCCCGAGGGCCATACTGAGCCGTGCGAATGCTGTTATACGAGGCAAAACACTCGTTATCTCACTTCCCGGAAGCACAAAAGCGGCTCTGGAGTGTTTCGCCTCGGTGGCACCTGCGCTCAGGCACGGGATCGAAATACTCTGCGGCCGGGACAGCGAGTGCGGCTCGAATCCGGTTTGACTGCAGAGGAATCCATAAGCGGAAGAGGAGGCCATCCGGTGGACATTGAAAACCAGGGTGTCAAAAAATGTGTCATCCTCACAGGGATGTCCGGGGCGGGAAAATCAACTGCTCTCAAAGTACTTGAAGACCAGGGGATGTTCGCCATCGACAATATTCCTCCGGCACTCCTTTCACAGCTTTTGTTGCTCCTGGAAAAACACAGGGCTGCGGTGCGCAATGGGGTTGCTGCAGTTGTGGATGTTCGCGGCGATACGCTCCTGGATGATTTTCCCGCGGCAATTATCGCCCTGAAAGCCCAGGTTCCGGAGGTAAGCATCGTTTTCCTTGACGCATCGGATGAAGTGCTTCTCAATCGATTCGAGACGACCAGAAGGCGGCACCCTCTTGGCGGAGAGGGGGGGGTCCTGGACGGCATTGCAGGGGAAAGGTGGCGCCTGAAGCCGATTCTCGAGCTTGCAGACATGGTTCTTGATACGTCGGCCCTTTCTCTGCACGAGATACGGAAAAAACTGCTTTCAAAGCTCTGCGGTTCCTCAACCGGGGGAAATATTCTCATTACTTCCTTCGGATTCAAATACGGTGCCCCGGCAGACTGCGACTTTTTATTCGATGTCCGTTTTCTGGCAAACCCCTACTATATCCCTTCTCTTCAGTCCTTGTCTGGAAAGGACAAGGCAGTCCAGAGCCATATCTGGAGTTTTGCCGAAGCAAAAGAGTTCTGGGAAAAACTGGTTCCCTTGCTCGATTTTATAGCGCCTCTTTACCTGGCCGCAGGCAAACCGCAGCTTCATATAGGAATCGGCTGTACGGGAGGGAGACATCGTTCAGTCGCGGTGGCAGAGAGAATTTTTTCATTCTTTAAAGAGGCTTTTCCGACAGCCTGCTCACTGAAACACCGCGATATCACGAGAGAACAGGGCTGGTGACCATGGACGGAATGCTGAATTACCTATTCGGGTTTCTGACAGCCATTCTGCTGATTTTTCTCTTCAGGCTGAGGGAACGGCAGGATTTTTCACGTCTTTCAAGGGCATACAGGAGCAAAAAGGCTGCCATGGCGAGGGCGGTGGAATACCGTCTTTCAATGGGACCCTATGTTGTCGCACTGGGAGGCGGAACGGGCCTTTCAACGCTGCTCAGGGGACTGAAGAGCTTCACACGGAATATTGTCGCGGTAGTAACAGTGACTGATGAAGGCGGAAGCTCCGGGAGGCTGCGGGAGGAATGGGGTGTGCTTCCCCCGGGTGATGTACGGAACTGCATCGTCGCCCTTGCTGAAAACGACAGCTCACTGAAGAGACTTCTCGATTTCCGGTTTGACCGCGGAGCCCTTTCAGGTCACAGCCTGGGCAACCTTATGCTTCTTGCGATTTCCGAACAGTTTGGGGATTTCAGGAGAGCAGTGGAAGAAATGAACAACCTTCTGGCGATCCGCGGACGGGTGCTTCCGGTGACTACGGAAGCAGTTTCGCTTGTTGCCGAAACACGGACAGGTGATAGAATTCGAGGAGAACTCGCCATCTCCGACAACGGCAAGAATATAACTGATATCTGGCTTGAGCCGAAGGACTCAAGGCCCCTCAACGATGTGCTCCGTGCCGTTGAAGAGGCAGAGGTGATCGTTCTTGGACCGGGAAGCCTTTTCACGAGCGTCATCCCGAATCTTCTTATCCGGACCGTGGCAGAACAACTCAGGAAATCGGTGGTTCCCAAGGTGTACATCTGCAACCTTATGACGCAGCCGGGCGAAACGGAGGGCTTTTCCATCATGGAACACGTGAAATGGATCGCCTCCGTTATGGGTATGCCTCCGGATTACGTGATCGCAAACTCAGGAAGGTTCCCTCCCCACATCCTCGAGAAATACAGCAGGCAGGGAGCGGAACCCCTGTACCTGGACTCCGGGCAGAGGACTGAATTGGAGAAAATGGGGTGTACCATAGTCGAGGGAGATTTCGTTCAGATAGCGGACAATTCCCTTATCCGTCATGACGGGCAGGCGCTTTCCCATGTCCTCGTTCGTCTCTGCAGGGAATTGAAAGAGGATTGATCCCATGTCTCACAGTTCACAGGGGATGACGCTTTCGTCATCCATGTGGGATGAATGGCTTTCATGTCCTGTGAAAGGACAACACGAGGCTCTCGACGAGATTCGTGGGATCCTGTGCGGACTTTCAAGGACGGATGACGTTTCTGATGGAACTGAATTTTCCAGCGGGAGGCTGTGGGTATTCCGCCGCCTTTCCAGGCTCTGGCCGTTGTCCGGAGTTCAGGAAACGCAGGATTTCCCGTCGCTGTTGAGCATTCCCCGTTCCATGAAGGGCAGAGTTCTTTTCCATCTTCCTCACTCCGTTTTTCCCCTGGTTTTTCCCCTGACAGGGGAAGTCATTTCCCTCCGGAAGCCGGACTGGCTTAGGGGGCTTTGGGGAAGTTGCGGAGGATTGTATATACCGAAGACAGGCTATTATATGAGCTTTCGGACGGGTGACACGGAAGTTGAGAAAAGAGCTGCTGCAGTCCTGAAAAAGGGGCATTTTTCCATCGGAAGAAGACAGGTACAGGGGAAGTACGAGATCACCCTAAGAAACCAGGAGGAAATAGTGACGCTGCTCGCCAGGTTTGGTCTCGGCCGGACATCCCTCGCTCTAGAGGAAAAAGCGATCGTCCGTTCCATGAGAAACAGGGCCAATAAGCTTGTGAACTGTGATGCATCCAATATCAGGAAGTCCCTGGAGGCTGCTTCACGGCAGATGGAGATCGCACGTTCAGCCATGGCTCTTCCGGGGTTTGAAGCCCTTCCCTTTACGCTGAAGGAATTGGTCTGTTCGCGCCTTTCGAATCCAAGCGCGACCCTCGAAGAGCTCGGCAGGATGCTGTCTCCGCCGGTGAGCAAAAGTACTGTAAAATATCGGTGGAAGAAGCTTGAAGAAATGGCATGTTCCCTTGCCTCCAGGAGGGAACGTTTCCCAATCCGATAAAGGAGGAGTTTCCGATGAAAATGCGAAGCTTCAGAAAAGAGGACGTCAAGGGAAAAAAAGTATTGTTAAGGGTCGATTTCAATGTCCCGCTGAAAGATGGAAAGGTTACGGATACAACGAGAATAGAAGCTCATATGAAGACCCTTGAAGCCCTTCTGGGATCGGGGGCAAAGGTTGCTCTGGCATCTCACCTTGGACGCCCCAAGGGGAAGCGCGTTCCTGAAATGTCCCTGTCCCTTGTGGCTCCCGAAGCGGAAAAGCTTTACGGTGTCCCTGTCGTCTTCTGTGATGAATGTGTCGGCCCGAAAGTGAAGGAGGCCATGGCTTCTCTTCCGAAAGGCAGTGTGCTAGTCCTGGAGAACCTGAGGTTTCATGCCGAAGAGCAGGAGAACGACAGAACCTTCGCGGAAAACCTTGCCGCCCCCTTTGATGTGTTCGTCATGGATGCGTTCAGTGCTTCCCACAGGGCTGATGCGTCCACTAACGGCATCACGGAGTTCCTCCCTTCTTTTTCCGGGGCACTGATTGAAAGGGAAGTCGAAATGCTTTCCGCAGTAAGTGAAAACCCTGAAAAGCCTTTCGTCATTATTCTCGGAGGAGCAAAGGTTTCAGACAAGATCGGCGTTGTGGAAAACCTTATGGACAAGGCCAGCGCCATACTTATCGGCGGAGGAATGGCCTTCACGTTCCTGAAGGCAAGGGGCGGGAGTATAGGAAAATCCCTTTTCGAGGCGGAAAAGGCGGATTTCGCATCCGAGATGATGAAAAGGGCGGAAAAAGCCGGAGTGGAGATACTGCTTCCCGTTGACGTGGTGGCAGGTACGTCGCTTGATATTACCGCAGGTGAAACTGTCGTCCCCGCAGACAATATCCCGGACGGACTGATGGGTCTTGATATCGGCCCTGAGACGGCAGCCCTTTTCTCGGAGAAAATTGCTTCCGCAAGGACGGTCCTCTGGAACGGGCCCATGGGTGTCTTCGAAAATCCGGTGTTTGCAGGCGGCACGAAAACTGTCGCTGAAGGCGTTGCCAAATGTACCCGAAAGGGCGGCGTTACCGTCGTGGGTGGGGGAGATACCGCAGCTGCGGCAAAACAGCTTGGTTTTGACGGATCGGTGTCCCACGTTTCCACCGGAGGCGGCGCAAGCCTTGAATTCTGCGAAGGCAAAGCGCTTCCAGGGATAACACCGCTGTACATTACGGACTGACAGGGAGGGGAGAGCCCCATGAAAAAGATTTACCTTTACGGAAACTGGAAGATGAATATGCTGCCCTTTGAAGGGGAGGAGTTCTGCAGGACACTCGGAAATAAAATGCAGGGGGATATCTACAGCAGCGAAATGATCCAGGTGTGCCTTTTCCCCCCTTTTTTAACCATACCGGAAGTCCTCAAAAGCCTCCCTGAAGATGTTCCCGTCGCGTGCGGCGCCCAGGACGGCTATTTCGAAGACAGGGGAGCGTTCACAGGAGAGGTCTCCATGGACATGGTCAAGGCTGTCGGGTGTTCCCACGTCCTTGCGGGGCATAGTGAAAGACGTCACATATTTGGCGAGAGCAACGAAATCGTGGCGAAAAAGCTCGCAAAAGCCCTTGAAGCAGGGTTGAAAGCAGTACTGTGTTTCGGAGAAACTCTTGACGAACGGGAGTCCGGTAAAACCCTTGCAGTGGCCAGGGAACAGCTAGAGTCAGCATTTTCCGGGCTTGAAAAGGACAAGGGCTGCGGGATCATCCTTGCCTATGAACCCGTGTGGGCGATCGGGACGGGCAAAAACGCACGTCCTGAGGACGCCCAGGAAGTATGTGGTTTTGCTGCAAAAATGGCAGAAGAGCATTTCGGTACTCATCCGAAAATTCCCGTGCTGTACGGAGGAAGCGTCAAGGAGTCGAACGCACTGGATCTGCTTTCCCAGCACGATATCGACGGAGCGCTTGTGGGAGGGGCTTCTTTGAAAGTGGATTCCTTCCTTGGAATCTACGAGAACTACAGAACGATCTCCGTCTGACAGCGAAGGAAAAGACTATAATGTAACATAAGATATATTATAAGACATCTTTTTTGAAAAATAGCGGCCGCATTTTTATTCTGCGGCCGTCTTGATTTTATTTTCCGGAATTGCTCAGTCGTGATATGCGTAATGATACGTCGGTGCGTCGCCCCAGATCTTTTCGAGCTTGTAATGGTCTCTTCCTGCTTTGCTGAAAATATGTATGATGAGCTCTCCTGCATCGATGAGACGCCATTGGGAACTGTCGTTTCCCTCGACCCGGGCCTCGAGCCCCCTGTTGTGAAGAGCTTCTACAACCGCGTCCCTGAGCGTACCCATGTGAATGTCAGAGTTCCCTGTCACAAGTATGAACGTATCTGATATGGAAACAGCCTCTTCAAGATCCATTGCCATAATATCGAGACCTCTTTTCGCCGCAAGGGCTTCGTAAAGGAACTCGAAGTTCTTCAGACGGTTTTCTTTCCTCAATCTTTCACCTTCTTTAAGAAAAATGGGTGTGAGACGTTTATCTACTGCCGGCGAAACCTTCGATCCTCTTTAGGATCCTTTCCCTGTCTTTTCCGATGATAATTGTAACATGAGGGACAGCGCTGCTTCTCGTGATAAGGCGTTTATCTATGCCCGTGATCTCTCCCATGGCCCTGGCAGTCCTCTGGACCGATTCGGATCCCTTGTCGGGAACATGGATGCTTGTGTACTGGTAGTCGAAATGCTTGGCGTTTCCCACGTGGACGATATCGATCCCGATCTTCTGTAATGTGGTGGCTGCCTTTTTCCCGAGGCCTGATACACCTGCACCGTTGAGAACGGATACGGGAGTTGAAATGGATGCAAGGAGTTCCTGTACGTCCGGCTGATCTTCCGGTGTCTCCTTTTCTTCCTCCCCGTCTTCTTTTTCTCCGGCACTTGCGGAACCGTTGCCTCCGTTTTCCTCCGACATACCTGAAAGAAGTTCTGAGGCAGCGCTTATATCACCTATCCAGTAACTTACATTGGAGATATAGGCCGCTTTTCCGGGAAGTGTAAAGAATTTGAGGTTTTCTCCCGGAAGGTCGGCCAGGTATGACGCCAACTGAAGTGCCTGGGCAGGTGTCATGTCCGAGTTCACCATTTCAATGGCTTTTTGGGCAAGCTCCGGTATTTTGGGTATCATGGACGGAGTCTGCAGCTTTTTCAGAACGGCCTTGATGAACTCCTGCTGCCGCTTTACCCTTCCGATATCTCCGAGAGCGTCGTGGCGGAAACGGACGTAATGAAGAGCTGTTTTCCCGTCCAGCCTCTGGAAACCCCTGGGGATGTTAATGTGGAGTTTACCGGCGTTATCGTTGTAGACCATGCGCCGCTCCACATTGATATCCACTCCTCCGATAAGGTCTATTATTGACGGGAAGGAATCGTAATTCACAAGAACGTAGTAATTCACCGGAAGGCCCAGGAAATTGACTACCGTCTCCCTGAGCATATCCAGGCCTCCGTATGCATATGCGTGGTTTATCTTGTCCCACCCCTTCGGCAGTTGAACCCTCGTGTCTCTCGGTATGGACATTACCCTTACGATCCTGCGGTCGATGTCGATCGTCACAAAGGCGATCGCGTCGGCTCTTCTGCCTCCTTCCACGTCATCGATGCCTATGAGCATAATGTTCACAGTCCCCGAGGCTTCTGTGAAGGAGATGGATTCTTTGATCGTCTGCGGTTTCGGGTCGACGAAGGTGTGCACGCGCAGAGCAGCACCTGCAAAAGCCGCTGAAACGGCAAGGATAAAAATCAGTGCGATTTTTAGGATTTTCATTCGTTCAGACCTCCAGCTTTTTCCGGTAGAGCTCTTTTTTGTATATATACTGCTCCACTGCTTCGGGAAGAAGGTACTTGATGCTTCTTCTCTCCTCTATCCTTTGGCGGATTTCCGTGCTTGAAATCGAAAGAAGAGGGATTTCAAGTGGAATGATCGCCTGGCGTATTTCCGCGGGAAGATTCTCCAGTTTCCTGGGGGAATAGCCGGGCCTGTTGACTGCCACCATCCTGCAGAGACCGGGCAGGGCTTCGTATTCTTTCCAGGACGTGATGCCGAGCACTGCGTCAAGACCCGTTATAAAGAAAAAGGTCACTTTTTCAGGGGCATACCAGTGTCTCATTTCCCTCAGTGTATCCACTGTATGGCTCGGTTCTTTCCGGTCGATCTCTATTCGTGAAGGTGTGAATTTCGGATTGCCGAGAGTTGTGAGAAGTGTCATGACGTACCTGTCTTCAGGGGACGCCGTCTTCCGCTCACGTTTATGTGCCGGGTCACCCGCAGGAATAAAGATGACCTCGTCCAACTCAAGCACAGTTCGGCTTTCTTCGGCTGCAAGCAGATGACCGAAATGGATCGGGTCGAACGTCCCGCCCATTATTCCGATTTTTTTCTGTCCTTTCGCTCTGCCGCTCACGTTCACCCTTCTCCCGCGAGTTCTATTTGCTATTCCATGGCCTTATCGGGTTCGAAATCGAATTCCATGTCCCCTATAAATACTTTATCACCTTTTTGGGCGCCTTTCTTCTCAAGGAGTTCCTCTATACGGAATTTTTTTACCAAACGCGCAAATTTCAGGATAGCGTCGTCCTGTTCAAAGTCGTACCGCTTCAGCGTTTTTTCAAGGTTGGGATGCATGACTCTGAAACCTGAACCATCCTGAAGCCGAACTATGGAAACGGGCTCAAGTCTTTTTCTGAAGCGCGCAGGCTCTTCCGGGTGGAGCTCAACGAGCCTGGTCTCTCCTTCAGGGCGGGGATTTTCCCTCGCCATGGCCGCGATTTCCCCGATAAAAGAGTCAATACCTTCCCCGGTCACCGCGCTTGTAGCAAGGTAGGCAATTCCCTCTTTTTCCATGAAATCCTTAATAATTGCACTGGTTTTCGCTGCTTCGGGCAGGTCGATCTTGTTCCCGACGACAAGATACGGGTGTGAAAGAAGATCCCCGCGCTCTATTCCCGGAAGTCTCTCTTCGGCAAGGGCATTGTATGCGCGGAATTCATCCCTCACGATCCTCCACTGCTGCAGGACATCCTCCGGAGTCCCCGACGAAAGGTCAAGGACATGAATAAGAAAACGCGTCCGCTCGACATGCCTGAGAAAGTAGATCCCGAGTCCCTTGTTCTCGTGGGCTCCTTCGATCAGGCCGGGAACATCCGCAATTATTATCTTCTGGTCATCTACCGCGAGGACTCCAAGGTTCGGCGAAAGCGTCGTGAAAGGATACCCGGCAATTTTCGGCCGGGCTGTGGATATAGCAGCCAGAAGGCTGGATTTGCCAGCGTTAGGAACGCCTACAAGCCCCACGTCAGCGATTAGTTTCAGCTCGAGAAGGAGTTTTCTGCTCTCTCCTTCGTCGCCTTTTTCCGCAAAACGGGGAGTTTTCCGCACTGAGTTCGCGAAGTGTGCATTTCCCCTGCCCGGACGGCCGCCCTTTGCAACGACGACGCGTTCTCCGGGTTCCACGAGGTCGGCGAAGATCTCTCCCGTTTCGTCATCGTAAACAATAGTTCCGCACGGTACGGTGATGACCCGGTCATCTCCGGCGCCACCGGATTTCAGACTTCCTTTTCCAGGCTGGCCGTGTCCGCCGCTGAACTTTTTCTCGTATTCAAAGTCTGCAAGGGTCAACGCCCCGGGAGCGGCCTCGAGAATGACGTCTCCGCCTTTTCCGCCATCGGCCCCGTCAGGTCCGCCCTTGGGTATGAATTTTTCCCTGCGGAAGCTGAGACAGCCATTGCCGCCCCTTCCCCCGGAAACCTCTATCCTCACGAAATCTACAAATTTCATTACGTCACCGGCATCAATGCCTATTTTCCTTTTCTGTATGAAAAAATAAAGGGCCCTGTAAATCTCCCCACGTCCCTGAAGGGGCTGCTGCCGCTTCCCTTCGGAGGCATGGGGCGACGTAGAGGCCCCATTTGGTTCGTTTTGACTCTTTTACGGTATCCAACAGCTGCGGCCTATTCGGCCACTTCAAGCTCGACAGAAACGAATTTCCTGCTTCCCTTTGTCTCAAAATTCACGACACCGGCGCTTGTGGCGAAAATTGTGTCATCCTTGCCGATACCCACGTTCCTGCCGGGATGGATTTTCGTTCCTCTCTGCCTGACGATAATATTTCCTGACTTGACAGTCTGTCCGGCATACTTCTTTATTCCAAGACGTTTTCCTTCGCTGTCCCGTCCGTTTGTGCTGCTTCCCTGCCCCTTTTTGTGGGCGAAGAACTGCAGGTCAAAATTCCACTTCATCTGGGTGCACCTCCAAAATACGCACATGATCGGGATATTCTCCCGCAATTTTTTTTAAAGAACCAACGATCGTCTCCACGAGGATATCCATATCCCCGGAAGTACAGTTTCTCCAGTCAATGGATATGACGGCTCTTTCGTCATCTATTTCAATGGTGAGCCCCTCGACACGGAGAACCGTTTCAAAACCGTACAGAAGCGCCTGAACAAGTGCGGAAACACCTGCACACACTATATCCTGGCCTTTTTCGGAATACCCCGAGTGCCCTGCTGCGGAAAGGGATATGGTACGCCCTTCGAGAAGGCCTACGGAGATTTCCGTCATCATCTATGCTCCGGGAGTTATGGAGTCGATGCGGATCTCGCTGAAATGCTGGCGATGGCCTCTCATGCGCCGGTAGTTCTTTTTGCTCTTGAACTTGAAGACCAGGATCTTTTTGTCTTTCCCGTTTGTCACCACCGAAGCGGAAACAGAAGCCCCGCTCACATAAGGGGTACCTACTGAAACTTTTTCATCTCCTCCGACAAGGAGTACCTTATCGAGGAGAACGGTTTCCCCTTCGTCAACTCCGAGGGACTCAACCTTCAGGAAGTCTCCTTCCTGGACACGGTACTGCTTTCCGCCTGCTTCAACAATAGCGTACATTCTTTTCCTCCTTCCGCCGAAGGCCCAGGCACCCGGTAGGGTTTAAGCCTGCCTCGTGCGATATAGAAACCTAACCGTGGTATTATACGAAGTCCATGAAAGAATGTCAATTTTTCCCGCCTGAGACAGGGTGAATTTCCAGATTATCCGGAACAGGTGCGCCTCCCTTTTCCCTCTGGGAAAAAAGGAGTTTCCTGGCATGTTCCCTGGCTTCCCGGAGACTTGCGTCTCCCGAGAGCATTCTGGCTATCTCGGCTACCCTGTCCTCTCCGGAGAGGGGGGTAACTTCGACCGGAGACTCCCCTCTTTTCCGAACCATGAAATGATACTGTGCAAGGGCGGCGATCGTGGCCTCGTGGGTGACAAGAATAACCTGACATTTTCCCGACAGCTCGAGAAGCTTGTAGCCGGCAAGAAGGGCGGCTTTTCCTCCAAGGCCTGCTTCAACCTCATCGAACACCAGTGTTCCTGGAAGAGATACATCTGGAAGAGACAGCTGAAGCGCGAGGAGTATTCTGCTGAGTTCTCCTCCCGAAGCGGTCCGGTTGACCGGAGCTGCCTTATTATCCCCGGCGGCTATAGTGAACAGGACCTCGTCTGCTCCTGTGTTCCTGATCTTCTCCAGGGGGGTGACCTGCACGGAAAACCTGCTGTCTTCCATGGCAAGACCGGAAAGGTGACTGTTCACTCTCTCCGCAAGAGCCCGGGCGGAACGGAGTCTCAGGGAACGCAGTTCGGCAGCGAGCCTCCCCGCTTCTTTTCTGAGCTTTCTCCCTTTCTCCTCGAGGGATGCAGAAAGGGCTTCCTGCTGCCTGAGCCACTCCGATGCCTCCCTCGCCTCACGACACCACTCCATGAAAGCAGACGCGGAAAACGTACCGGCGGCTCTCATGAGCTTTCTCAGGAGTCCGGTCTTTTTTTCCAGGGATTCGAGTTTTGCCTCGAGTTCTTCTACTGAAAGCCCGCCTGTCTGCATGGAAATTTCCTTTATGAACATCTGAAAGGACTCGAGTCCTTCGTTGAAAAGGCGCTGCAGTTCTGCCTTTTCTCCCGGGATCGCTTTCAGGAGTTCAAGGCCGGTTGACTCTATTGCATCAAGAAGCCCCTGCTCCGAAGCGCCTCCGGTGATCTGCAGCAAATTGTCCCTTGTCTTTCTTGTAATTGCGAGCTGAAGGGAAAGTTCATCCAGCTCACGCTCCCATTCCCTGTCGCATTCAGGTGTCAGCTTCAATCCTTTTGCAGCCGCCAGGATCGCATCTCCGTCCCTGAAGCGGGTCTTCAGTTCCTGTTCCTTTTTTTTCGCTGTCCGCAGGGATCGTTCACACTCCACTGCTTCGGAAAATGTTCCTGCAAGAGCGTCCAGTAGGGCCGAGGATTCCCCTCCGCCGCAAAAATCCAGTATTTCCCTCTGTCTCGAGGGATCAAGGAGGTCTATTTGGGCGAATTGGCTCTGGATACGTATTTTGTCGTTCATGACCGAGGCAAATGAAGAGAGGGGCACTTGGCGTTCCTGGAAAAATGTCCTGTTTCTGCCATTGCGGGACAGGACTCTCCGGGCGAAGAAAAACGGGTCATCTTTTGATTCATCCTGCACAGTATCTGTCCAGTTTCCGGGCTCTTCCCGAAAAACGGCCTCCACTACCGCTTCATCCTCCCCTGAACGGAGGAAGGACGCCTGGCTCCTCTTTCCGGCAAGTAGCTCAAGGGAACGCACGATACTGCTTTTTCCTGCACCGCTTTCTCCCGTAATTACCGTCAGGCCGCTGTTGAGCTTAAGGGATGCCGATGCCACTCCTCCCACATTTCGTATGGTAATTTCCTCGATCACCCTGTCCGTCACTCCTTCTCGAAAGAAACGATCCCACGTCCCCACTGCAGTTTTTCCTGGAGTAGGTCGAAATAGTTCCGCGTGGGCAGAGTGATGACGTTTACCGAGTGTTCCTTGCTGAGAGAGATTTGGATCGCGTCGCCGGGCAGGATCTCGTAACCCAGCTGACCGTCCTGCGTCAGAAGAAGGTCCCTGTGATTCCCCCTCGGGGTGAGGGTGATCACGTCGGTTTCCCCGGCAAGGACAGGCCTCGTGTACAGTGTATGAGCACAGATAGGCACGATGATCATGCATTGAACGTGGGGCGGAACGATGGGGCCGCCCGCCGAGAGGGCATAGGCCGTGGAGCCGGTAGGTGTTGAAACGATAATGCCGTCAGCAGGCAGCGTATTGAGCAGCTTATCGCCCAGCCGCACCTCCACGTGCATCACCCGTGCCAGAGCCCCTTTTGCAAGGACAAGATCGTTGAGGGCAAATAGGGTGTGAGTGCTCTTGTCATCCCTGAAAATCTGCCCCTTCAGCACTTTATGGATTATTATGGAATACTCTCCCCTGAGAATGGATTCCAGGTCTTTTTCGGCTTCTTCGGCTTTTCCCGACGCCAGGAAACCCAGGTGCCCGAGGTTTATGCCGTAGAGAGAAATGGGGGCTCCGAGTACGTATCTCGCGGCCCTGAGAAAAGTTCCGTCGCCTCCGATCACTATCGCGACGTTCACATTGCTTTTCCATTCCTCATCTCCAAGGCCCTGTCTTCCGAGAACGGAGGCTTCATGGGGAGGGAAAAGAAAGGAGACCCCGCTCTTTTTCCCCCATTCGATCAGGGAGCGGGCCATATCAAGAGCTCCTTTTTTACGTGTATTTACGAGCATTCCGATTCCGGGCTGTTTCATATCTATCCTTCCTTCCGGAAAAAAAGATGGGCCTCTTCTGCCGTTTTTTCCGGCGAAGGCAATACGAAACTGCCTCCCGATCCCGAAAGGTACAGAAGAAACTCTATGTTTCCCATGGGGCCCCTGATGGGAGAAAATGTCAATCCCGCGGGTGTGAGCCCGGAGAGCCCGGAACAGAAGTGCAGTATATCCGTCAGGACTGCTGCATGGTTTTCTTTCGACCTGACGACTCCGCCCTTCCCCACGTTCCCTTTTCCAACCTCAAACTGGGGTTTGACCAGGACGACCGCACTTCCCCCTGGTGAAAGGATGCGATTGATGACCGGCAGAAGCAGCTTCAGTGAAATAAAGGAGGCATCCGCCGCCGCAAATTCCGGAGGGTCCGGAAAGGATGACGGAGTCAGCGATCTGGCGTTTGTCCTCTCCATTACGATAACTCGTTCATCATTTCGCAGCCGCCAGTCCAGCTGCCCGTAGCCCACGTCCACAGCATACACTTTTTGCGCTCCTCTTTCGAGGAGGACCTGGGTGAATCCCCCCGTTGAAGCGCCTATGTCGACGCAATTTTTCCCCCGGGGAGATATTCTGAAATGATCGAGGGCTTTCAGCAGCTTGTGAGCGCCCCTGCTGACCCATTTTTCAGCCTGGCCGCGCACCTTGATTTCAGCATCCCCGGGAACCAGAGTCCCGTTTTTCTCCACTCTTTCTCCGTTGACATACACCTGGCCGGCCATGAGAAGAGCCTGGGCCTTGGCCCGTGATTCAGCGTGCCCCCTCGAGAGGAGCAGCTTGTCTATGCGCTCTTTTTTGATGCTCTGCATAAATTTTCACCACGTTTCCGGGAGTCAGTCCGCAGTATTCATCTTGTTCGCAGACTTTCCCCTGGGGCACGAAAATGTCCGGTATGCCCAGAACGGCAACATCGGCGGGAGCTTCCCCCCGGATGCTTTCCGCGAATGCGGCGATCGCTTCCCCTGCACCCCCCTCAGCATATCCGTCTTCCGCAACAATGGCAAATGAATGTGTCGTCAGCATTTCCCTGAGTTCACCAACTGGAAGGGGTTTGAGACACTTGAGATCGACCACGGTCGGAAGAGGTAAAAAGGCGCTCTCCCGGGCATGTTCTCTTGCCCTGAGCATAAGGTCAACGGTCCTTCCGTATCCGAAGAGGACCCAGTCCTCTCCTGCCGCGACTACTTCCGGGCTGAGGCAGTTGCCGGGGGTTCCTCCGGAAAGCGGACCTGACGTTTTGACTGATTCCGGCACACGGCCCCTCGGGAACCGTATCATCATTGGACTGTCGGACTGAAGGCCCGTTTCGAAGAGCTCCCTGAGAGTACCCTCATCCCTGGGTGCTGTTACGCACAAGTTCGGAACAGGACGTGACCATGCAATATCGAAAAGTCCCTGGTGTGTTTCTCCGTCTTCTCCCACGAGCCCTGCCCGGTCCACGGCAAAAATGACTGGCAGGTTCTGCATACAGACGTCATGGACAAGCTGGTCCATTGCTCTCTGCAGAAATGTCGAATAAATAAACACCACGGGGCGCAGCCCTCCTGCCGCCATTCCTGCAGCCATGGTCACCATATGGCTTTCGGAGATGCCCACATCAAAAAAACGGTCAGGAAAACGCGACGCGAATTCGTCCAGCTTGCTTCCGCATTTCATTGCCGCCGTGAGGCATACGATCCTGTCGTCCTTTTCAGCCATTTCAAGGACTGCGTCTGATGCCGCCTCGCTCCATGTTTTTCCGGCAGGAGCCGGTCCGGTGGAAGCGCTTCGCGGTGAAACCCCGTGGAAGGCCGTCGGATTCTTTTCTGCCTCTTCATATCCCCTGCCTTTCACTGTGACCACGTGAATGAGCACCGGCCGGTCGTACCGCTTGGCGAGCTCGAACACGTACTCGAGCTCAGAGGCGTTGTGGCCGTCGAAGGGCCCCCAGTAGTTGATATCCATTTCATCGAATATGTTCAGAGGCTTGACGATCGTCTTTATATGGTCCTTTAGCTTCCCGAGAACGTTTTCAAGGGCCTGTCCCCTCGGGAGTGAAGCGCATGAATCTTTTATCGCTTTTTTGAGCCAGTTGTATCCTGAACTCGAACTCAGCCTCGCCAGGTGGGTGGCGAATCCGCCGACCCGGGGGCTAATGGACATTGTGTTATCGTTCAGCACGTAAATGACCCGTGTATTGGATTCACGGGTGTAATTCAAGGCCTCAAACGCAAGCCCGTTCAGCAGGGATGCGTCTCCGATGACTGCCACCACGTGGTGTTTGTTTCCCATGATATCCCGCGCTTTTGCATATCCCAGGGCTGCCGAGAGCGAAGTGCTGCTGTGGCCGGCATCAAAATGGTCATATTCGCTCTCCCTTCTTTTCGGAAAACCGCTGATTCCTCCCCACTGCCTCAGGGTATCGAACCGGTCCTTTCTTCCGGTTAGGATTTTATAGGCGTAGGCCTGGTGCCCCACATCGAAAAGAATTTTATCCCGTGAAGGGTCAAAGGATCTGAGAAGCGAGAGGACAAGTTCCACAGTTCCAAGCGAGGATGCAAGATGGCCTCCGTTTTTAAGGACGACGGATGTTATCATCTCTCTGAGTTCACCGGCAAGGATCTCCATTTCATCAGGTGAGAGGTCCTTCAGGCTCGAATAGTCACGGATCTTTTCAAGGAGTCCCATTGTATTCATCTTGTCCGTTCGCACAAGTAACCGGCGAGGGCGGTTAAAAATGATGTATCCCCGCTCGTGCCTTCCAGGGCGCGCACAGCCGCACTGCTCTCTTCGGCAGCAAGCTGCCGTGCTTTTTCCAGCCCGAATATGGCCGCAAATGTTCTCTTTTTCTGAGATTTGTCTTTCCCAGGAGTTTTCCCGAGTTCTTCAGCTGTAGACGTGACATCCAGTATGTCGTCGACGATCTGGAATGCATTTCCCAACCGCCAGCCGTATTCTCCGAGCGCATCAAGAGATTTTTCGTCTGCACCTGCGAGAACGGCGCCCGTGAGCAGCGAAGCCCGTATCAGGACAGCGGTTTTCTGTCGTGTTACCTTCCAGGGAAAATCAGGAGTTTCCTCAATGCTTTCCCTGTCTGTATCCAGGACCTGTCCCCCGCATATCCCTGAGGGCCCCAGCGCATTGGCAAGGATCTGCATCGCACGGCAGACCCTGCCCGTGTCGATCCCGAGCCCGGGAAGAGTGGAGAGCGGATATTCGAATGCCCAGCCCATGAGAGCGTCTCCCGCAAGTATGGCAAGCGCTTCTCCGTAGAGCACGTGGTTAGTGGGCTTCCCTCTTCTAAGCATGTCATCGTCCATGGACGGGAGGTCGTCGTGAATAAGCGAAGCCGTGTGTATCATCTCGAGAGCGAGTGCCATGGGCAGCGTTTTTTCTCTTGAAAGCCCGAAGCTCTCCCCTCCCTTTATGCAGAGGACAGGTCTGAGCCTTTTTCCACCTGCCTTGAGCGAATAGGCCATGGAATTCATCAGCCTTGGAGGAATTGCCTCTCCGGGAGAGGAACAGAAAGATATCAGGTTCTCTTCGAAAAAGTCCCGTGCTTCAGTGTACAGGGTGTCAAAACCGGATGATTTCATTCGTCATCCCCCTCCCTGCTGTTCTGAAGGGAAGTGAAGGTCGCTTCCCTCTCCTGCTCCGAAAGAAGGGTCACCCGCTGTTTCGCTTCCATAAGGTACGACTGGCATTCCCTGATAAGGCCGACTCCCTGTTCGAAAAGGGCGAGTGCATCTTCAAGGGGAAGTGCTTCCTTTTCCATCCGTGCTACAATTATCTCAATTTCTTCCATTTTTTCACTGAATTTCATTATCTCCACTCCTCCCTGAAGAATTTTACATAAAAAATTTGCTCCCTGCACCCCTCTGTGCTAGAATTCTTCCGTTTGATCGAAATATATCCTGATTTCTATAATCGCAACAAGGGGGCGAAATCATGGCCAGAGTGTGTGAATGCTGCGGACGCGGCCCTACTACGGGAAATGCCGTAAGCCATTCCAACCGCCACACCCGCAGACGGTGGCTCGTCAATCTCCGGAGTGTGAAAGCCGATGTCGGCGGCGGGGAGTCTCTCAGGATGAGGGTCTGCACAAGATGCCTCAAAGCCGGAAGAGTCAAGCGGGCAGTTTAAAAGCCCGCTTTTTCTCCCATCCGAAGTATACCCCCAGGATGCCTTCCGAAACGGAGATCCTGGGGTTTTCTGTTTCCAGAAGGCGATTGCTCACGGAAAAAGGATGAGCCTGCAGCAGCGATATTTTTTCAAGACTCCACCGGGTCCCTGAAATTGACACCCCATGGCAGTCACCGGCCAGGGGAAGAAGAGAAAGGACCGCTCCTTTTCTTCGTGTAACGTTGATCTTCCACTCCTCTCCTCCGGAAAGAAGAAAAAGCACTTCATCGTGATCCGCAAACGCAAGGACTCTTGTCCCCCGCTCACGTGCCCAGACAGCAGAATGGACGACAGACCACAGGTGATCGAATCGCCCTCCCCAGCATCCCGAGACCAGGACAGAACTGTATCCTTCCTCTCCGGCCCGGAAGAGGGCAAGCTGAAGATCAGTGAAATCCTTGTCAGAAGGATATTTATCGATCATGACTCCCTTTTTCTGTGCAAGTTCAATGATATCCCCGGGAGAACTGTCCCCGTCCCCGATGATCCTTGCCGGGAAGAAACCGGCATTGATGCACGGGACAATCCCGGAATCCGCACACCAGATCTCTTTTCCATGGAGAAACTTTTTTAGCCAGGAAATCGCCGGCGGCCTCCCGCCGGCGACGATCACAAGGGGAGGCCGCTCCATTTCAAAAGGTGTTTCAGCTGTGAAGCCGGGGAGGGAAAGAACAGCCATGTCATTCCTCACCGCCGGTTGCCGAGCGGAAAATATCCCGTGCCCGTTCATCGTCCACGAGTATTTCCCTTGGCTTTGATCCTTCCGGCGGGCCGACTATGCCCATTTGTTCCATAGTATCGATAAGCCGTGCCGCTCTCGTGAACCCGACCCGGAGCTGTCTCTGCAGCCTGCTTGCGGAGGCAATTCCGGTGTCGAGGACGATATCCACTGCTTCTTCCAGGAGAGGATCATCGGCAAAAGACGTGTCTCCCCCCGCCGGGGCCTCTGTTCCCTGGTCTTCAATGTCAACGTATTCAGGGTCTCCGAAGACGTTTCTGAGGTAGGCGATGATCTCAAGGCTTTTTGAGTCGTCGATGAAAGGAGACTGGACCCTGAGCGGCCTGGGATATCTCGAACTGACGAAGAGCATATCGCCCTTGCCCAGAAGGCGCTCGGCGCCGGATACGTCGATAATTGTCCTGGAGTCGGTCTGTGAGGGCAGGGTAAAGGCGACCCGCGCAGGAACATTCGCCTTTATGAGCCCGGTGATGACATTCACCGACGGGCGCTGCGTCGCCAGTATTAGGTGAATTCCGGTTGCCCTCGCCATCTGGGCAAGGCGGCAGATATAGTCCTCCACTTCTTTCTGTGCGGTGAACATGAGATCGGCAAGCTCGTCAACCACAATAACGATATGGGGCAGCTGTGCCTTGGGGAGGACACACTGGTTGTACGACTTCAGGTTCCTGACCCTGGCTCGGGCGAATATTTCGTACCTGTGTTCCATCTCACGAACTGCCCAGGCCAGTGCCTGGATTGCTTTTTTAGGTGATACCACCGGTTTTGCGAGAACATGGGGAAGGTTTTCGTAAATGCTCAGCTCTACCCTTTTCGGGTCGATAAGGATCAGCCTTAGTTCCTCCGGAGAACGGTAAGAACATAAACCGGTGATGCAGCTGGTCACAAATACGCTCTTGCCTGAACCAGTCGTTCCCGCCACGAGCAGATGCGGCAGGTCTTCGAGCCCGACGACCAGGGGCCGCGAGTCGACTCTGACCCCCATGGGAAGGGGAAGGTCATACTCGTTGTCCTGGAAAATCTGGGACTCCAGGATGGTCCGTATGGATATTCCTCTTCTTTTCGGGTTGGGAATTTCAATACCGACGTATGTTTTCCCGGGGATCGGTGCCTCTATACGCAGCGAGGGAACTGCCAAAGCCACGGCAAGGTCGTTGCTCAATCCTGCCACTTTACTGACCTTGATTCCCGGAGCAAGCTGGATTTGAAACTGGATAACGGTAGGTCCGATGACCACGTCCATCATTTCAGCCTGAACACCGAAGTCGTTGAGTGTGGCAATAATGGCATCCGCCTGTTCCTTCACTGTTTCATTGGTCTCGGTGGAATCGAACTGCTGTCTCGGCCCGAAGATATCCAGGGGCGGGGGAAAGGTTCCCCCTCTCACCTTTCGTTCGCTCCCCTCCACCTCGTTGAATTCTATTTCGGGGAGTGCGTGGGGATCACCGGTCTCTTCCGACTGTTCCTCCTGGGGCGATACATCTTCAGAGACTTCATCCTGAAAAACGGGGAGAGGTTCTTCATTTTTTGTCTTTTTCTTCATTTGCGGGCGCAAAAGCAGTTCCGTAAGGTCTGTATGCTCCTTATCAGGTTCCTCCTCCAGGGGTTCAGCAGAGTCCGCAGGATTATCTTCGCCGTTTTTTCCAGGTATTTCAGCCCCGTGATCCTCCTCGGGAGATTGCTCGTAGGAGAAGGAAGAAGGAGCAAAGACGGCCTTTTCATCATGAATATGATCTGTCCTTGCAGGTGAATTTTTTTTCTCTTCAGCCGGATAGGGCATTTTTTTCCACTTGTCGCTTGCGAGCACTTTGAAGATGGCAGACAGTTTCATGACTACGGAAGCCGGGTTAAAAAGCCCGTAAAACGTTGACGAGAGGATGAGGAATGCGGTGGCAAGGAGAATGGTCCCCAGTGCCCCCGTGGTTCGGGTCAGGAAGATCGCAAGACCGTCGCCGAGGTATCCCGGAGACAGCACGGCTATTCCCTGGAATACTCCCGCCATACGGAACAACCCGAAAAGAAGTGCAAGACACAGAAAAAGAAGAAATGTGCCGAAAAACTGGCGAATAAAGCCTTTTGACCCTGTTTTCAGGAAATAGGATATGCATAGGTAGCATCCGAAAAGCAGTGGGATAAGGCTTGCACCGCCCCAGTTCCGGAGCATTGAAAACTGTATCTGTTCCCCCCATGCCCCTGTCCGCAGGGAAAAGAGCGATGCTGTCGCGTATAACAGAAAAGCGAGAATCAGAAACACAAATATTTCTATCCAAAGGGAAAGAATTCCTCCCCCTTTTCTGCCCCGGCCGTTGTTTCGGGAAGTTTTTCGTGCACGGGGTTGGTTTTTCCTGCTGAAAATGCTCATATCAAGCTCCGGCACCTCCTACAACAATATTGCCCAGAAGAAGCGACGGCTGTCCGTCTGCCACCGGGACGCTTTGCCCTGATTTTCCGCATATCCCGGGGAGAAAATGGAGATCATTTCCGACAGCCCTGATGTTCATGAGGGTTTCAGGGCCGTTCCCGGTAAGGACTGCACCGCGGACAGGTTGAGTTATCCTGCCGTCCTTAACGAGATATCCTTCTGTAACATGGAAGACAAAATCTCCCGAGGTCGGATCCACTTCCCCACCGCCCATTTTTTTCACAAGAAGCCCGTTCTTCATGCCTTTCAGTATTTCCTCCGGGGAAGAAGTACCTGGTTCGATAAACGTGTTTGTCATCCTGGGCTGGGGTACGGAACGGTATGAACTCCTTCTTCCGTTTCCCGTGAGTGGAAGTCCGCCCTTCATTGCCGAAGTCCTGTCAGTAAGATACTCTTTCAGTATACCCTTTTCTATCAGCACGGTGCGTCGGCACGGAGTTCCTTCATCATCCCAGCGGCTGCTGCCGAGCAGACCAGGGATGGACCCGTCGTCGACGAGTGTGACAAGAGGGCTTGCGACCTGACTCCCTATTTTTCCCCTGTAGACCGAATAGTCCTTCTGGATGATATCCGCCTCAAGTCCATGCCCACAGGCCTCATGAACCATTGTCCCCCCCGCTTCCCCGGAAAGCAGGATGGGCATCGTCCCCGCAGGACATTCAGGGGCGTCCAGCATGAGAAGAGCCCTTGAAAGAGCTTTTTCCGCCGTTTTCATCGGTGAAATTCTTGTGAAAAATTCGACGCTGTCCACTGAGAGTGCTTCCGACTCGTAGCCGGTCTGAATAACTCCGTCTTTTTCAACGACAACTTCAACGCTGAAGATCGTGTACTCCCTTTTGTCTCCGACCAGGACATCTTCGCTGTTGAAGACCGTGAAACATTTGCACGCAGTATCCAGGTTCATGGAGACCTGTTTTACCCACATTGAACCGCTGCGGGTCCTCTCATCTATCTCTCTGAAAAAAGAGAAATCAGGAGACTGCAGTGTTGTGTCTCTCTCCATGATCCGAAGGGAAGGAACATGGACTGCTGCCCCGGAGAGCCCGCTGTTTGCCGCAGCTTTCCGGAGGCATGACAACCCTGTGAAGATGTCCACACCCGGGGCATGCACGTGTGAGGTTGCCTCTCCTCTCACGACCCTGGCTCCTACGCCTTCCATCCGTGAAGACGATATTTCCTCGAACGTTCCCTCTTCGTACATAAATGAATGGGAGGAAGAAATTTCAAAATATAAGTCGGCGAAATCAGCACCTTCATCCTTGACTGATTTCAGTGCAGTGCCCAGTTTTGCGTTGATGCTCATATCGATATGATTTCCTCCGGTTGCTCATCATTTTTATGAGGAGAGGATGATCCGGCCCTCTCCTCCCGTATAATGCAAACCGACATCCCTTCAGCTTTAAGGGCTGAGAGTAATTCTAACACGTTCTCCCGTCTCTCTTCAGGAAAGAAAAGGGACACAATCCCGTCTGTCTCTTCTTCACCGCCCTGAAAGTTCCTGCACTCGTCCCGTTCTCTTTTTTCTTTCTGCAGGATCTTCTCTGTTTTGACGAACCCCAGCCCGTCGTATTCGGATATTATCCAGCTGAAGTAGACGATTGAATCCGCCGGAAGTAAAATAACCAGCCTTCCCATGTCAGGAGCTATGTTTTCTGCTCCTTGTCTCACTTTCCCCGCACCTTCCTGATATTCTTCAGGTGTCCGTTATAGGTGGACGAAAAGAGATGACGTCCGTCTTTCTGGGCCACGTAGTAGAGATATTCCGTTTTATCCGGCGAGATGACGGCGAGCCATGAGTTCAACGAGGGCATGCAGATCGGTGCAGGGGGAAATCCGGGAATTTTATAGGTATTGTACGGTGAATCGATCTCGAGGTCCTTGTGAAGGACCCTGTTTACTGTTCTTCCCTCTTTTTTCCACGCATAGACCACTGTGGCATCGATCTGGAGCTGCATATTCCTGTCTTTCCTGTTGTTTATCACGCCGGCGATAAGCGGCCGTTCCTCATCCCAAAGTGCCTCTCTCTCAATAAGAGAAGCGGCGATGGCCATTTCAAGAAGTTTTTCTTTCGATTTATCCTCTCCCGGAATTATTCTCCCGACCTTTTCCCACCAGAGCCTCGATGCTGCAGTAATAACGGCTTCCCCCGTCTTTTCGGGGATGTGGAACGTCTCCGGCAAAAGGAAGGCCATCCTGGTCTCTGCTGATTCGGGAAGCAGTGGTACGAGCTCGGCAGGAAAAAGTTCCTTCCTGGCGAACAGGGCTTCCATTTCTTTTTCTGAGAGAGCAGGGGCAAACAGCTCTGGAAATGTAAATATATCCGTTCCGGGAACGAGCATGGCCGTCTCGATCCGTGGTTCGGCCATTTCAAGCTGCCGTGCTGTTTCCCATGGAGTCCCCTTCCGTATCATGTACAATCCGGGGCGGAGACGCCTGTCGAGGGAGAATCTGGCGAGCCATCGTGCCAGCTCCCCTCCTCTGCCGGGCTCTATAACCCCCGCAACGGCAAATTCCTCGGCTGCCTGACGTGCGTTCATCCCTTCCCTGATCAGAACAGGACGGGGTCCACCGGTGCCGGCCGGCAGAAAACCATCCCACCAGCCTGCGGGAAGCGAAACGATCCAGGCATACAAAGCAAGGCTCAGCGCGATGACCAGAAATGAGGGGATATTCCATTTTTTCATCTGTTGTTCACTCCAAACTTTTTATAATATCACGGGTGACTTCATTCCGCATGAAGTGCATCTGCCTTCACGATCGATTGCGTTTTCAAGAATAACGTATTCTTTTCTTCTGATCAGTATTTTCCCGCAGTTGCGGCAAACCGTACTGCTTTCTTCCCCCGTATTTCCCTTATATACGTACGGGAGTTTTTCCCGGGCAATTTCCGCAAATTCTTCCATAACCCGAAAATCGGTCGGAGGTTTCTCCCATCTCCGGTTCGGGAAATACCGCGATATGTGGAGAACGGGCTGTGGAATCAGGCCATCCATCCACTCGGTCATCCGTTTAAAGGCCTCTTTTTCGTCGTTGATGCCGGGGACAAGGAGAAAGGTAACCTCCACATGTACCCCGGAGCGTATCATGGAACTTATCGTATTTTTCACCGTCTCGAGATCGCCTCCAAGCTTCCGGTAGGCTTCAGGTGTGAATGCCTTCAGATCTATATTCACCGCCGAAACAAGGGGTGCAATATCGGCCAGGGGGGCGGGAGAGATCATCCCGTTGGTAACGAGGACCACGGCGATGCCGTGTTCCCTGAGGATCCTGGAGGCATCCAGGATAAACTCGTACCAGGTGAACGGCTCGTTGTATGTGAACGCAACAGACCTGCACCCTGCATTTTTGCAGAGTGTCAGGGGAGTATCGGCTGTGATTTCAGTAAGACTGACTGAAGGTGCCCATTCTGCGATCTGCCAGTTCTGGCAGAAGGGACAATCCATTGAACATCCCACAGTACCAAGGGAGAGGATAGATGATCCAGGCCTCCAGTGATAGAGAGGCTTTTTCTCGATGGGGTCCACGGCGGCAGAAGACACCAGGCCATAATTCAACGCAACAAGTCCTGATGACCGCTCATTTTTCCGTACACGGCATCTTCCCGTTGAGCCCGGGCTTATGACGCACTCGTGAGGGCAGAGCCCGCACTTTGCGTTCCCGTTTTCAAAGGACCACCAGGATGCCTTGTGAGTGGAGGCGGAATTCATATCCTCCCCGCCTCCCTGACCCGCAGGACGGAAAACCTTGAAATCAGGGCTCCCTGAAGAGTCGTTATCCCGGCCTTGCGGGCGGCGATCGAAAGCTGCTGCTCTACTGTCTCCACTCCCTCGAGGTCCGGAAGCAGCACTCCCCTTGCCCCGTTTTTCTCAACCACCACACCGTACTTTGAAGGGTTAAGTTCTTCGATCCCGGTTATCTGTTCAGTTGTGGAGAGAATGTCTACCGAGATCGACACCGTGTCGAGCTCACCCCTGGAGAGAGGAGGAAAACGCGGGTCATGGAATGCTGCCGCAATGGCGTTTTCACAAATCTCCATCGCGAGAGATCCGCTTCTTGGAAAAATCGTTCCTATGCAGCCGCGCAGGTCTCCACTTTTTTTCAGGCTGATGAAGCATGCTGATTTTTTCCTGAGTTCCGGAAAACGCAGGAATCGTTCCGCTTCTTTTACATGGGAATCGCCCTCTTTTTCAAAGAAGCGGGAGATGACGCTTCGGGCGAGGTCCGGTGCGGCGTGCAGCGAAGCGTATGCCACTGCATACCCTACGCCGAAAGGGGCTTCATATGAAAGAAGTCTTGTGCCGCGGTCCTTTCCCAAGCCCAGGAAAATGAGAGCGGATCTCAGTCCGCATTCTCCTGCATCCTCAATTTCCCGGGGTGAAAGGGAAAGAAGTTCAAGAGCGGTGTTCTTTTTGAAGGCTTCAGTCACTTTTTTATCAAATGGAGCCCCTGCCGGAGAATACCCGGCCGGTGCGTCCGGCGAAACTCTGTGGGACAGGTCGCCGCTTGAGACAAGACCCCAGGAGGCGGTGTCCTCAATTCCTGCAAGAGCCTGACCGAGCCCGTAGGACTGCTCCGGGGTGAGCCCGATCGGGTTTGCCAGAACCAGTTTGACGCTGCCTGCCTCCTTCTCGCCGAAAAGTGAAGCAAGGGGAACCAGTGCGCCGTGATCAAGGGTCATGTGGTGCTTTTCCGCCATAAAAACAGGGAATTCTTCCGACAGTTTCTCCGCAAACGCACGGGCCTGTTCCACTGCTCCACCGAAACCGTATTTCGGAACAGGGGCTCCGAACATGGAGAAATCCCCTTCATACCTTTCTGCGGAGGAAAACGTTATTCCACCCCCGAAAGGTGCGTGGGGGGAAAGAAGAAGGATGAAATCAGGTATATTGCTCCCTGTGAGCCGGCGAAGCCCGGCGAATCCCCGGATAGTCTGTTCAGCTTCCCTTTCCCGTCCTCTTCCGACCTCGGGGATCACAATCGGGGGGTGAGGCGTGAAACATTCCCAGTACCACATGCTGTTCACCTCTTCCTATCGTATGAACATGGCGTCGCCGAAGGAGAAAAAACGGTATTTTCCGGCAACAGCCTCACTATAGGCCTTCATTATAAAGTCGTATCCTGCGAAAGCCGCAACAAGCATGAGGAGGGAACTTTTGGGGAGATGGAAATTCGTGATGAGGCCGTCTATGATTTTATACCTGTACCCGGGATAAATAAACAGCCGCGTGTTCCTGCTGCCGCTCTCCAGTTCACCTTCGTTATTAGCGAGGGATTCAAGGGTCCTTGCGACGGTCGTTCCTGCTGCGATCACTTTTCCGCCCGACCGCTTTGTCTCTCCGATGATTTCTTTCGATTCCGCCGGAAGAACGCAGAATTCTTCATGAATAATGTGTTCCCTTATATCTGTGCATTTCACCGGTCGGAATGTTCCAAGCCCCACATGCAGGGTGAGCCATGCAGTCCGTATGCCTTTTTCCTTCCTGAGGTTTTCGAGGAGAGCATCCGTAAAATGAAGGCTTGCTGTTGGAGCGGCTGCGGAACCATCCTTCCTGGCGAACACTGTCTGATATGAAGACCTCGGGGCTGTGGACCGGTTAATATATGGAGGAAGTGGTGTCTCCCCTATCCTTTCGAGCAGGGGAAGCACATTTGTCCCTTCGGGAAAGGATACGGTCCGCAGTCCTTCCCCGAGGCGTTCTCCGACTCGTATTTCTGTTCCGTCGGCAAGAATGATCTCTGTTCCGGGTGACACTTTCTTTCCCGGTTTCACGAGTGCTTCCCATTCATTCCACCGGGGGTTGAGTCCCTTCAGTAGGAGTATCTCTATTTTTGCTCCCCCGGGTTTTTTTGTACCGTGCAGTCGTGCGGGAATGACCTTCGTGTCGTTCAGTACAAGAAGGTCTCCCGGCGCAAGGAAATCGCCCAGGCTGGAAAAAACGCTGTGCCGTATGCGCCCATCCTGCCTGTCAAGTACCATGAGGCGGGACGAATCCCTCGGATCAGCGGGATTTTGCGCGATGAGCTCCCCGGGAAGCTCGTAGTCGTATGATGAGACATTGAAAAGGTCAGGTCCTGACATGATCCTTCTTTACATGCTTCCGACTGTTGTTCCCGGATAATAGTGCTGAATGATTTTTTTGTAATCCCAGCCCTTTTCCGCCATTTTCTTCGCACCCCACTGGGAAAGCCCCACTCCATGCCCCCAGCCTTTGCCCCTGAAAACAAAACTACCCCCGGTGGAAGGAAAGGCGGGAAGAGGTCCAGGAGACGGTTGAACCGGCCTTGTTGTCCTGAGAGCGCGAATCAGGTAGCCCTTTCTTTTCTCCGGGTTCATGAGCATGTCCATGAGTTCCTCGCTGTTGAAAATTCCCTGTTCTGTAAGGGCAGTCAGCTGTCTCTCTTCTGATGCGCTCATAGGCGTATTCGATGTCGGGACTTCTTTTGCCGGAAGCTGCTTCTGCTTTTCCGTGCGGGGCACCGGAACGGGAAGCGGAACAGGAGATGTTCCCGCAGAAGGAGAGGCAAGGGAAAACGAGGTGCTTTTGATCACGGTACTTCCTGCAGCCATTCTGAAGGAATGGCTTTTCACGTGTTTTGTTCCTTTTGTTCCTACCGCTGTGAGGGTATTCGATCTTCCGAAGGGGTCAACATCCCCTATCCTCAGCGCTCTCAGCGAACCGACGTCGGCTCCTGACTGCCTGAGAGCCTTCTCCACCTGTGCTCTGGAAAGGCGGGCTTCCCATGTGGAATTGGGAGAAGACGGCGGGAAAGGTTCTTTCACTCCCCTGAGGTAGGGAATGGTTCCCCCCCAGACAGTGGAAACGTCTGCGGTAGCTCCCCCGCTGTCAGAGTGAAACGGAGTGAAGGCGACAGACCCACTGTACTTGACGACGACCCCTTTTGTGGCCCGAATAGCCTCGTCAGCCCTTTTATCCTCCGCATTCATGCCTCTGTATACTTGCGAAAGAACCGAATCGCCCAGGTCATAGCCGTTTTTCCCATTGTTCTGTTGTATGCTTCGGAGTGCATAGGTTCTTGAGACGACTGCCTGCGCTTTTACAGCTTCCATGTGCCATGCCGGGTTGACCTCCATTTTGAGGACCCCCCTGAGGTAATCCTCAAGGTCGAGCACATTAACAAGGGTTATGCCTGATTTCCCTCTCAGTATACGGAATGTACCCCTGTATCTTCTGCCGTTGAATGAAAGCGGGTGTCCGGACGAAAGGGTGACGGGAAGTGTAAACGTCCTGGAACCCACGGAGGCGGATCCTTTTCCGGAAGAGCGGAAAACAGCCGATGTCCCGATTGGATGCCGTTTTCCCCGTGCATCTGTAGCGGTGATGGATGACGAGGACGATACCTTGATCGAGGCCTTTTCGATGGAAAGACCAACTGAAACCATTTTGGCCTCCGCACGGCCGATCTGGAACACTCCGGCGGAGAGGAACAAGAATATCATGAAAAGAATGCGGAAAAAACGATTCATTGAATGTCCTCCATTTTATTCTTTATTTGATCCAACGTGCTGCGAGGTTTAAAATCAGGGAAACCACGATACTCACGATGATCATTGTTGAAAAGGGGGCACAAAAGGTGAAGTTCTTTTTTTTGATGACGATGTCCCCCGGCAGCCTGCCGAAGAAAGAGAACAGATCGCTGAAAAAGTAGAGTGCCGCTCCAGCGGCAAGGAGGAGCAGGCCAAGAACCATCAAAAATCTGCCGATGGAAGACACGGGGCTATTCCTCCTCTTCTACCAGCTGAAGCTGCCACGGATCCGCTTTTTCCGGCGGAGGGGTCTTGCCAAGATATGCCCATGCATTCCGTGTCGCTTTTCTTCCCCTTGGTGTGCGCTCGATCAGTCCCTGCTGTATGAGGTAGGGTTCATAGATATCCTCTATGGTCTGCACTTCTTCGTTGAGGGCTGCACCAAGCGTGGAGAGTCCTACGGGGCCTCCGTCGAAGAGGTCCACCAGTACTTTGAGTATCTTCCTGTCGCCTTCATCGAGCCCCAGGCTGTCAAGGCCGAGCATATCCAGGGCGGTTTCGGCGATACGGGCATCGATGGATGTCATCGATCTCACCTCTGCAACGTCACGGACACGCCGCAGCAGTCTCAGCGCGATCCTTGGAGTTCCCCTTGAACGGCGTGCGATTTCTGCCGCTGCATCTTCATGAACGGTTATTCCGAGGACACGGGAGCCTCTTTTGACAATGTCCGACAGTTCATGTTCCCCGTACAGTGAAAGCTGCTCTACAATGCCGAAACGCGCACGCAGAGGGGAGGTAAGAAGCCCTAGTCTCGTGGTTGCCCCCACCAGGGTGAAACGGGGCAGGCTCAGGCAGATATTGTTGGCGAGCGGCCCTTTTCCGACGATTATATGGAGGGAATAATCCTCCATTCCGGGGTACAGGATCTCCTCCACGTTCGACGGAAGCCGGTGGATTTCGTCGATAAAGAGAACATCGTTGGCTTCGAGGTTTGAAAGAATAGCAGCGAGATCTCCCGTACGCTCCAGGGAAGGGCCTGTGGTTACCCGGAGCTGCCCTCCCATTTCCCGTGCGATAATACTCGCCAGGGTAGTCTTTCCGAGCCCTGGAGGCCCGTAAAAAAGGCAGTGGTCCAGCGATTCTCCTCTCTGCCGGGCAGCCTGGATGAAAATCGAGAGTTTTTCCTTCAGTTTTTCCTGTCCCACGAATTCACTGAGGGTCAGCGGGCGAAGAGACGACTCGTCCTCACCTGGTTCATCGTTGGGGTCAAGATAACGTGTTTTGTCTTCAGCCAAAGCCTGATCACCTCAGTTCCGCTTCAATTCCTTCAGGGCAAGACGGATCCACTGCTCGGGGGAAAGGTCCCCGTCGGCGGAAACATTGCCCGCCTTGAGTTTTCGAAAAACCGGCAAAAGCTCTGCCTGTGCAAAACCCAGGGAGCGCAGACCTTCCATTGCGATGTCCATATGTGTCTCCCCCGATGTAAATACTTCAGGAGAGAGGTTCAGATCAGTGCCCAACCCTTCAAAATGACGGTGCATCTCGAAGCAAAGTCTCTCCGCCGTTTTTCTACCAACACCGGGTATTTTCACGAGGGAGTCTGTGTCTGATGCCGCGATCCATGAGACGACCCTTTCCGCAGGGGCGGACTTGAGAATATTCATCGCCATTTTTCCCCCCACACCTTTTACCGTCGTGAGCTTTAAAAAGAGGTCTCTCTCCCGATCGTCAGCAAACCCGAAGAGGGAGGGGCCAGCCTCCGAGAACTGCAGATGCGTCACCAGCAGGGCATTTTCCCCTTCCCTGCACATTTCCGCTCCCCTGCCTGTACAGAGCAGCTCGAAACCCATTCCGTTCACGTCCAGGACCACCAGGGTATCGAAAACGGAAACAACTTTACCTGAAAGGAATCGAAGCATGACGGCCTCCACGATCGATGATCTTTTTTTCCTGTGAATAAAGGAAAAAACCGGTGATTGCAGCTGCAATTGCATCGGCGGCGTCGTCGGGCCTGGGAATACTGTCGAGGTTCAGCATTCGCTGAACCATCTTCTGGACCTGTTCTTTCGGAGCCTTCCCGTTGCCGCATACGGCAAGCTTTATCTGGGAAGGCTTTGGTTCCAGGACAGGAAGTCCGTGTTCAGCCGCGAGGAGGAGCACTACCCCTCTTGCCTGCCATACATACTCCGCAGTAGTTATATTCCGTCCAAAGAAAAGTTTTTCAACAGACATAAAATCCGGGGAGCAGCACACTATCTGCTCCCCGAGCTTTTCATAAATCATGTGCAGACGGTCAGGCACCGGGTCGGAGGGAAAGGTTTCAATGCAGCCGAACGAAAGTGGCCGAAACAGATGCCCTTCCCTGCTTATGGATGCAAAACCGAGTCTCCCCAGTCCCGGATCTATCCCGATACATTTGAGCACCGGGTATTCTCTATCCTTCCATGTTTTCCATGATTTCATCCGGAATGTCGAAATTCCCGTAGACGTTCTGGCTGTCATCATGGTCTTCAAGAAGATCCATCAGGCGAAGGATTTTTCTGGCCTTCTCCGGATCTTCCACAAGAATGGTATTTTTGGGGACCATGTCGCTCTCTGCCCTGGTTACGGAATAACCGGATTTTTCAAGGGCATCCCGTATGTCGGAAACCATACTGGGCTCGGTGTACACAATGTATCCTTCCTCCTGCTGCTCAAGGTCCTCCGCACCTGCTTCAAGGGCCGCTGTCATGAGAGCTTCCTCATCAAGGTCCTTGCCGCTTATCTCGATCGTTCCTTTCCGCTCGAACATCCAGGCGACGCTTCCGGCTTCTCCCAGCGATCCTCCGTTTCTCGTCAGAAGAGCCCGGATCTCTGAAGCCGTCCTGTTCCGGTTGTCGGTGAATACTTCGATGAGTATTGCTATTCCCGACGGCCCGTATGCCTCGTATGTAATTTCCTCGTACTGAGCTCCTTCTATTTCTCCAGTGCCTCTCTTGATTCCCCGTATGATATTGTCGTTCGGCACGCTTGCCGCTTTCGCACGTTCAATGGCCGCTTTCAGGCGCATATTCATCGACGGGTCGCCGCCGCCTTCTTTTGCGGCGATGATAACCGCCTTCACGAGCTTCTGGAACAGGTTCCCTCTCTTTGCGTCCTGTGCGGCTTTTCTGTGCTTGATGTTTGCCCATTTTGAATGGCCGGACAAAAAAATCACCTCTCTGAAAGTCAAAAGAATAGCTTCTCTGCGGTACCTTTGAGACCTTTGGAAAATCTGCCGGGATGTTCGTTCAGAAAATTCCCGGAAACGAATTCTCGGGATACTCGATCGTATATCTGCTGCCTGGTTATTGTAGCACAGACCATTCAATGTCACAGGACTGTTATCGAATGATAGCGTTCTTTTTTGCGAAGATCGAAGAGTGGTATCATCTTCCTCGCTTTTAGAAGGTTCGCCCTGCTGAGGACGGCTTCTTTTTCTCTTGATTCCCCGCATCTGCAGGTCCCGATTCTTTCGCCACGGGGACCGTACACAAGGGGCGGAAAAGAGCCGGGCACTACAAGAACGACATACACGAGGTTTTCCATGGCCCTGACCCGGGCAAATATCTCCAGGGGAAATTCCCCGGGAACATCAGCGGGGGGAAATATACATATGAGGTCAGCTCCGGCGAGGGCCAAGATCCGGGAATGTTCGGGAAAAAGCAGATCATTTCCCGATGAAAGTCCGCAGAGAAAACCGCCGTGGCGGAAAACTGTAAAATCCCCCTCCTTTTCTCTTCCGTGCATTCCAAAATAACAGTTGACGAGGCTGCCGCCGTCATCGTAGACACTTACAGCACCATTTCCACTGGCCGAAAGAGAGTAACCCCCTCCCGAAGCAGACGATTCTTCCGCCCGGGAACTGTCCGTTCCCGCAGGAAGGATGTAGAGAGCGTTTTTTTCTTTGAATACTTCCTCTTCGTTTTCCGGACTGTGCCGGGAATCTGGGCAGAGCCACAGTGTAAAAACATCAGACAAAAAAATCACCCCAAAGTGCGGATTTCAGTTTATTATACTCCCTGGAGACATGATTACAGGAGGGACTTATATGGCAGACCGTCTGGTTCGTTTCGGTGTAGCAGTACCGGATTCTTTACTATCGGAATTCGACCTGTTTATTCAGGGCAATGGCCTTCAGAACAGGTCTGAAGCTATAAGGCAGCTTATCCGGGAAAGGCTTGCAAGAGAGATGTGGGCGCATGGGGAAGGAACCGTATTCGGAACCGTAACGATAATGTACGATCACCACACGAAGGACGCCACAAATGCCCTTACATCGCTCCAGCACGATTTCGGAGACGTGATCATCTGCACGACTCATGTCCACGTGGATCACGACCACTGCCTTGAATGTATCGTTATGAAAGGAGACGCGGGAACCATCAAGGGGTTTGAGAATGCCCTTTCCTCGGTGAGGGGGATAAAGACCATTGATCTTTCGGTCTCGGCAATACTGTAACAAAAGGGGCAGCCACCGGCTGCCCCGAAAATCAACCCCCTCAGGTGGAACAGGAACCGCCTGAGCAGCCTCCGCATTTTTTTCTCGAAAGACTTTCTCCCTCGAGAAGTATCAGGATTCTCCCTCCGCATGAAGGACAGCGAAGCGTACGGTCACCCTCTTTCAGCCGGAATTCATTCCCGCAGGAGGCACACCGGAAAAGCCGCCCGTTTTCCATGCAGTTCACCTCCTTTTCCTTTCGTAGGTGATTACTGGTTTCCTATGGTCGCCACCATGACTGCCTTTATTGTGTGCATCCTGTTCTCTGCTTCATCGAATACTTTGGAGAACCGGCTTTCAAAGACGTCTTCGGTAACTTCCTGTCCCTTTATTGCCGGAAGGCAGTGAAGGAATATGGTTCCGTCCCTGCCGGAAGCCTTCATGAGGTCCATGTTTACCTGGTATGGTCTGAGAAGCGACTCCCGTTCCTTTTTCTTTTCCTCTTCCCCCATGGAGACCCAGACATCCGTATATACCGCATCTGCATCTCTGACCGCTTCGAAGGGATCTTTCAGAACAGTTATGGTCCCGCCGGTCTGTGCTGCCATAGCCCTGCATTTTTCCAGCAGTTCCCTTTCAGGGAAAAGGGATTCGGGGGAAGCGACCGAGTAATGCATTCCCAGCTTGGCGCATCCGATCATGAGGGCGTTGGACATGTTGTTCCTTCCGTCGCCGCAGTACACAAGGCGGATCCCTTTCAGGAGCCTTCCGAAGTTCTCCTGAAGGGTCAGGAAGTCGGCAAGTATCTGGGTCGGATGGTCGACGTCCGTAAGTCCGTTCCAGACGGGAACTCCGGCGTATTCTGCCAGTTCCTCCACCAGGGACTGTTTGAATCCCCTGTACTGGATGCCGTCGAACATGCGCCCGAGTACTCTTGCCGTGTCCTTGACGTCCTCCTTCCCGCCGAGATGGATATCGTTTTTGCCGAGGAATTCCGGGTGTCCTCCCTCGTCAACACACGCGACGGTAAAAGCGCAGCGAGTCCTCGTGGACGCTTTTTCGAAGAGCAGAGCGATGTTTTTCCCTGCAAGGGCGGTGCCCCTTATACCTGCCCGTTTTTTTGCCTTCATGTCGGCGGAGAGGTCCAGAAGGTAGTAAATTTCCTCCGCTGAAAAATCCATCAAGGTCAAAAAACTGCGTCCTTTCAGATTGAATGCCATGTCTCTCATTCCCCTTTCTCGTTCTTTTTTCTGCAGTTTTCCGGGCCATCCTCTGTCGGTCTGTCAGACGCCAGTTCGAGGAGCGCCGCCGGCAGATCCTCTAGAGGTAGCTCCTTCAGCACCTTTCCCCTGGAGAATATGACTGCTCCTCCCGGAGAACCGGCAATGCCGAAATCGGCATCCATGGCTTCCCTGGGACCATTCACCTCGCAGCCCATCACCGCTACCGAGAGCCCGTCCGGAAGAGAGTGGATGCATGGTGCAAGCAAATCGACGAGCTTCCGCACGTCGATTCTCTTCCTTCCGCATGTCGGGCAGGAGATCAGGTTGACTCCCTTAGCTCTCATCTCAAGGGCTCTAAGGAGAGAAAACCCTGTCCTGACCTCTTCCTCCGGGGTATCGGTAAGGCTGATCCGCAGGGTGTTCCCTATCCCCTGGGCAAGCAGAATTGCCAGTCCTCCCGCACTTTTTACCAGCCCGTCGCGCCCGGAGCCTGACTCGGTGATCCCGATATGGAACGGGAAATCGGGGTATTTCAGGGCAAGAAGTGAATTTGCCCTGACTGTCTCAGGCACTGACGTCGATTTAGCGGATAATATTATATCCTCAAAGCCCTCATCCAGGAGCAGGTGAAGCTGGTCTTCAACTGCGGATGCAAGCGCGTCGGAGCGGACTCCCCTGGCTTCGGTGATCTGGCGGGAACTGAGAGATCCTCCGTTTGCGCCGATCCTTATAACGGCCTTTTTTTCCCTGGCCGATCGCACGATATCCTGAACGCCCGCCCGGGGCATATTCCCCGGGTTTATCCTGATGGAAGGTACCCCTGCCGCGAGAGCAGCCAAGGCAAGGCCGGCATCGAAATGAATATCGGCCATAAGGGGGACAGGCGATCGTTCGTTTAGCCATTTCAGGTTTTCTGCCGACTCGGCAGAAGGGAAGGCAGCCCGTATAAGCTCGCATCCCTCCCGGTTCAGCGACAGGCACTGGTCAAGACAATTTTCCCTCTCTGCAAGGGGAATTTTGAGCATGCTTTCCACTCTGACAGGATTGGTTCCGCCAAGTGAAAAAGATCCGATGGTCAGCTCCCTGGTCATTTTTTGGCCCTAGAAAAGCCGCAGGACATCCTGCCAGGTAATGTAAAGGATCAGCATTATGAGAAGGATGAACCCCGTCATGTGGATATAATTTTCAAGTTTCGACGGAAGGCGGCGTCTCAGGATCATTTCTCCGGCGGTAAACAGGAGGCGTCCGCCGTCAAGAGCAGGGAAGGGAAGAATGTTTATCAGACCCAGGTTCAGGTTGATCAGGGCAAGAAAGGAAAGGAACGTCCAGATTCCTTTCCTGGCCGCTTCCCCGGCCATTGAGGCGATCCCTACCGGCCCGGTGACATCAACTTTCTCTGCTCCCGTTATCCAGCGGGCGATTCCGCGGATCATTTCAACGCTCATGTCCACGGTATAGGAAAAAGCCGAGGCGAATGCTTCACTGACCGGGTATTTTTTCATTGCGGGACGTATGCCGAAAAGCGGGATCCCCTGTTCCCCGTCCGGAGGGATTGTAACGGACAGGGAAAACAATTCCTCTCCGCGGCGGATGGAGAACCGCACGGGGCCTTTTGCCGCTTCTTTCCGTATCTCGCCTGACATGGCCCGCCAGTCATCCACCGGCACATCATTAACGGCAATGATGGTGTCTCCCTGCTGTATTCCCGCCATTTCGGCCGGATATCCGGGCATTATTTCCCCGATAGCAGTAGCCCCCAGGTCCACTACTCCATGGGCTGAGAGAAAGATAACGGTTAAAAAGAGGGCAAGGATTATATTCGCAGCCGATCCGTTGATCAATATGAGAAAACGCTTCCAGGCCGCCTTGTCATAAAAGGCCTTTCCGGGTTCTATGGTTTCTCCCTCGTTTTCCTCTTCCATGCCGGCGAGGCGGACAAATCCTCCGACGGGAAAAGCCCTCACTGACCAGAGAGTGTGTTTCCCCTGGCGCTGGAAGATTGACGGACCCATTCCGAAAGCGAACTCGTGCACCTGAACATCAAACAGTCGGGCAGTCAGGTAGTGCCCGTACTCGTGTGCCACAACGCAAATACCAATTACGACAATAAATGAAATCAGGCTCGCCATTCAGATTTTTCTCCTTAGGTTGAGTGTTTTATTGGTGTTCCTGCACATTTCCGCGGCAGCCCGTTTCCCTTCCGCAAGAATGGAGAGAGCGTCATCAAGTGATCCGGGCCCCGGGCCACGGTACTGTTCGATCACGGTCTCCACGATCCGGGGAATATCGTTGAAGCCGATCTGCCCTGAAAGAAAAGAGTCTACTGCAGCTTCGTCGGCTCCCACAAGAAGAGCCGGGGCAGCTCCTCCCATGCGTGCCGCTTCTTTTGCGATGCGGAGGGCAGGAAACCGTTCTTCATCGGGTTTCTCAAAAACGAGCGTTTTTCCTTCAAGTACGGGCGAAGGGAAAACTGGTTCGGGGCTTCGTTCCGGATAAAAAAGCGCTGAAGCACAGGGAAGTTTCATATCCGGGGCTGATGCCGCCATAAGAAAGGTTCCGTCAGTAAATTCCACGATCCCGTGGATGAAAGGCTCCGGGCATACCACGGCATCGATACGCTCCGGGGAGAGCCGGAAAAGCGACATGGCCTCGAGTATTTCGATTCCTTTATTCATGAGCGTTGCACTGTCGACGCTGATTTTTGCCCCCATGTTCCATACCGGGTGAGCTACTGCCATTCTAGGGGTCACGTTTTGAAGTTCTTCCGGAGAAAGTGTACGAAAGGGCCCTCCCGAGGCAGTCAGGTATATTTTTCTCACAGTTGACGGGTCTCTTCCCTGGAGGCATTGCCAGACAGCGTTGTGTTCGCTGTCGAGAGGACGAAGCTGCCCCTCCCTCCTGACATGGGGAATGATCCATCTGCCCGCGGCGACGATGCTCTCCTTGTTCGCCAGGGAGACATCCTTGCCTTCCCGAAGTGCCGTCAGCAGTGGATGAACAGCGTCTGTTCCCGATGATGCTACAACGACGTGGTCGATGTCCGACCTCGCTGCAGTCTCTTCCATCGCGGAAATGCCGGAGAGAACTGAGAATCTGTCTCCTGCCCTGTCTGCAAGGTTCGTGGCGGCCGATGCATCGGTGAGGACAACAGCGGAGGATTTGAATTCATCTGCGATCTGCTCGATTTTTTCCGCCGACGAACGGGCAGCGACTGCCCTGACCTCAAAACGGTCAGGGTACGCTCTGCAGACCGATAAAACCGAACTGCCTACGCTTCCCGTACAGCCGATGACAAAAAGCCTGGCTCTCATCTGAGAATGACCCCGAAAATCACATAGACCAGGAGCCCGCTAACGAGGACGCTGTCGAATCTGTCAAGGATCCCTCCGTGTCCGGGAATTAATTTTCCGCTGTCTTTTACTCCTGTTTCTCTTTTTATGACTGATTCTGCTAAGTCTCCTATCTGGCCTGCAATACCGCAGATAAGTCCAACGTATATAAACGGCATGGGCTGAGTTTCAAGAATATATGCCACCGATACTCCTGCCAGGACAGAGGCCGACAGTCCTCCAATGAAACCCTCCCAGGTTTTTTTGGGGCTGACGTTTTCACAGAGACGGATCCTCCCCCATCGCGAACCGATGAGGTATGCAGCAACATCGCAGCTCCACGTGCATAAAAACATGGTAAAGAGGAGAATGCCGCCGGAAGGAAGCCTTCTGAGCAGGATCATGAAAGTCCAGGGAATTACGATATATAAAATGCCCGCCATTGTGCCCCCCATATTCCATATGGCGTAGCTCTCTCCCCTGAGCTCTCTTCTCGCAATTTCCAGGAAGAGGATCACGAAGGAAGCGATACACAGCGTGAGGACAAGGGAAATAGGATGGATCCCGTCGGATGCGGTGAATAATATGAGAATTGCCGCAATGAATCCCACACCTTTCGACACCTTGAATTTTCTTGATACCATTCCGTAGAACTCGGAAAGTGAAAGAATGGACAGGACGGATACAAGAAGGGTCCAGGCCCTTCCGCCCGCATACAGCGCCCCGAGGACTACCGCGACGACGATTGCTCCTGTGGCTCCTCTTACTGCCAGTTCCCTAATTTTCTCACCTGACCGATCCATATCGTCTCTCCCTGCCTGTAAAATGTTCAATGGCCGCTTCAAGATCACCGGGTCCGAAGTCCGGCCAGAGCGTTTGCGTAAAATAAAGTTCGCTGTATGCCCCCTCCCAGAGCCAGAAGTTGCTTAAACGCTGTTCTCCGCTGGTTCTTATTATAAGGTCGGGGTCAGGGACATCCGGAAGATAGAGACGGGCGGCAAACTCCTTTTCAGAGACAGGGCCGGTCCTGCCTTCTGAAAGAATGGCGTTTACGGCATCCATGATCTCCCGGCGCCCGCCGTAATTCAGGCAGGCTATGAGGGTAAGCCCAGTATTGTCAGCAGTTGCGTTTTCAGCCCAATCCATGAGTTCCAAGACGTCTGACGGCATCCCGGATCGTGTTCCGGCAAACCTGATGCGAACGTTTTCCTTCTGGATCTCTTCAACCTTGCGCCGAAGGGAGAAGCGAAAAAGACTCATCAGTCCCTTTACCTCAGTCTCAGGACGGCTCCAGTTTTCAGTCGAAAACGCGTAAACGGAAAGGTGGGTTACGCCCAGGTTCCACGCTGCCCGTACCGTCCTTTCAAGTGCCTTGATCCCCGCCCTGTGCCCCAGCAGTCTCGGAAGGAATCTTTTTTTTGCCCACCTGCCGTTTCCGTCCATGATCAGCGCTACATGAAAGGGAGAAGGCAGATTGTCAGGCATCAGTTTTTTCTCCTTCCGGTCCGGGCGACTGCCGAATCTCTTTATTCAAGCTGTCAAGCTTTTCTTTTACGGAGTTGATATCTCTCCAGGTCAATTCTTTCGGACTTCCTTTCTTCCTCGACTCATTTCTCAGAAGATAGCTCGGATGGAACATGGGAAGAAGGGAAATTCCGCGCCACTGGAACCATCTTCCCCTGAGAGCGGTTATCCCTTCAGATGTTCTCAGCAGCCACCTGGTCGGTGTATTGCCGAGGCAAACTACGAGTTCCGGACGAAGAAGGGCCAGCTGTGCCTCGAGAAAAGGACTGCATGCCATCATCTCATCGGGGGATGGGACCCTGTTTCCGGGAGGGCGGCATTTCACGATATTCATGATGAAAATGTCTTCTCTTTCAATGCCTACCGAGGCTAGGATCTGCGTCAGAAGACGGCCCGCCTTTCCAACAAAGGCGATCCCCTGTTCGTCTTCTTCAGCACCCGGGCCCTCGCCTATAAGAACAAGACGTGAGTTTCTGTTCCCCTGGCCGAAAACGACACGTTTCCGCGAGGCAGAAAGTTCGCATCTCGTACAGGACAGAACCTTTTCTTCAAGTGTGGTCCAGGCTTCCTCTCTGTTTGCGGAACTCAAAAAAGCGTTCATGAAAGCAGGACCTCGCTTATTCTGATATCGACGGACGCGATGTCCATTCCTGTGAAATACCGGACGGCGGATGCCACTCTTCTCTGCTGCATCCTGCCAAGCTGGCGGAAATTCAGTTTTCCGGGTGCCACATTAACAGTTATTTCCAGCGTGATCACATCGTCATCCGACCTGATGCGGATATTCCTGACCTCCGCTATCTGCGGGCTCAAAGACACAACGTGACGGACTACATCTTCTATGGCCGAAGAATCTATAGTGAGCGTTCCGAAAAAACTGAAAGGAGGATGAACGATAGTTCTTTCCCCGTCCTCCCGGTCTGAGCTCCTGAATAGTCCCCACAAATGTCCGGCGAGTTTTCCGGCGAAATTCTTCCTGACCTGCGTTCTGGAAACCGGGATGACATGCTGTTTCTTTTCATGCCGCTCCCTTCGGGCATTTATGATCTCCTCAGGGGAGGCGACTTCAGTTATATCAATAAAGAACTCAGGAGCAGGAAGCTCCAGGGCACGGGTAATCTTTTCCGCCATGGTAACTGACGTGGCGATGATCATGATTTTGAACGGCTCGTGGGCACTGAGGTAGTCGAGAACCGCACTTCTGTGGTCAGGAAATTGGAAAAGAGCTCTCCTGATGGCACGAACAAGATTTTTTTCAGCTTTTGCGCTCTTGCCGGCCACGATCCTTCCTTTCGAGATAAGGAGTCCGTCATCTATCATGAAATCCACGTTATTTTCCCTGGAGATCATCTGTGCACGTTGACTTTTGCCGGTTCCTGCCGGACCGACAAAGGCTATTACACGTCTGTTTTCTGAAAGGCTGTGATGCAGTTTTTCCTGCATATCAGTTCACCGGGAACCCCCAGGGAGAGGAATGCGGTCTATGATTCCCTGCAGACCGAGGACTGAGACTCCCTGGTGCCGTCGATTTCTGCCGGCAGAATTTCTACATCCGCTCCCAGGCTTTTCAGTTTTTCCTCCATATCTTCATATCCTCTGCGGATATGGCCGAGATGATAGATATAGGTTGAATCCCCGGCCGCAAGCCCGGAAATCACGAGAGCGGCCCCCGCCCTCAGGTCTGTGGCCACAACGTCTGCACCGGTGAGCCGGTCCACGCCGGAAACAATGGCGGTATTCCCCTGGATGTCGATCTTTGCTCCCATTTTGTTCAGTTCACTGACATGGAGGAACCGGGACTGAAAGACGCTCTCCTGGATAACACTTGTCCCCTGGGCTATGCAAAGGGAGGCCATGATCTGCGGCTGGAGGTCAGTCGGGAACCCGGGATAGGGAAGGGTTTTAAGAGATACTCCCTTCAGTCTTCCTGAAGGATGGATCGTTACTTCATCATGGGTCACGGTCATTTGTGCCCCGGCCTCCTCAAGTTTCGCCAAGAGCGAATCAATGTGGTTCGGTATGACGCCTGTCACGGTAACCTCACCGTTTGTCGCCGCACCCGCGAGAATGTAGGTGCATGCCTCGATCCTGTCAGGTATTATTCGTGATTCAGCGCTGTGAAGGGAATCCACGCCCTGTATCCGGATCACGCCTGTCCCGTCGGCTTCAATAATTGCTCCCATAGACCGCAGGGTCTCTACGAGGTTGAGAATTTCCGGTTCTCTTGCGGTGTTCTCCAGCACTGTTTCTCCTTTTGCAAAAACAGCCGCCATCATGAGGTTTTCAGTCGCGCCGACAGACGGGAAATCAAGGTAGATCCTACCCCCTGAAAGGCCCTTTGTATGGGCATGGACGGCGCCATGGACCAGTTCGATGGTCGCCCCCATTTTGGTTAGCCCTTTCAGGTGGAGATCAATAGGTCTGCTTCCTATGGAACATCCCCCGGGAAGGGGCATGATAGCCCTGCCGCACCTTGCGAGCAGTGGTCCGAGAACAAGTGAGGAAGCCCGCATTTTGCGGACGAGGTCGGAAGGGGTCTCCCAGGATATTTCATCAGGTATGGAAATGAACATTTCATGATCTGAAAAAAGCACCCGTGCACCGAGGCTCCTCAAAAGATCAGCCATGGTGTTTACGTCAAGAAGGTTTGGAACGCGCGAAATACGCAGGGAACTGTTTTTAAGCAAAAGAGCGGCGGCCATGACGGGAAGGGAAGCATTTTTTGCTCCCTGGGCTTCCACTGTTCCCATGAGCGGTTTTCCGCCGTTAATTCTCATTTTCGAATCCACTTTTAAATTCCTCCCGAAAAAAGGTGGGAAATCAAGATATTTATTAATTACTATACCATGATTCAGGGGACATTATCATAATGTCTGAGTATATTTCCCGCTATCTTCTTTGCCGCAGTTCCGTCACCGAATGGGCTGCCGCATCGTTCCACGAGATTTCTTCGGTATTCTTCATCGGCCAGGATACGTGAGACCCAGGAAACAATTTTCTCCCTCGATGTCCCCACCAGGATGGCAGTTCCGCTGTCAACAGCCTCCGGACGTTCGGAAATATCCCTCATAACAAGCACCGGTTTTTTCAGGCCGGAAGCTTCTTCCTGGACTCCTCCGCTGTCAGTGAGAATGAGAGTACTTCTGTTCATGGCCCAAACAAAGTCAGGGTAATCAAGGGGTTCGCAGAGGATGACCCGCTGTTCCCGGGAAAGGCAATGGCGTATGATTTCCCCCACGGACGGGTTTTTATGCACCGGGATCAGAATCCTGACATCGCTGTGATTTGTGAGGATTTCCTTTATCGAGCTGCAAATGCTCTCGATGGGTTTTCCCCAGGACTCTCTCCTGTGGGCCGTCATTAAAATGACGGGACCGGAGAATTCTTCAAGTTCTTTCAGCTGGGGGCAAAGGATATGGTCCGTTTTCTCCAGAGTGGAATAAAGTGCGTCTATAACTGTATTGCCGGTAACAAAAAGAGTCTCGTCAGATACCGGAAGGCCTTCTCCTTTTAGATTGGCCGCAGCTCCGGGCGTCGGGGCAAACCAGAGCGTCGACAGGCGGTCGGTTATGATCCTGTTCGCTTCCTCGGGAAAAGGCTGCCCGATGTTATGGCTTCTTAGGCCGGCTTCAATATGTCCCACGGGTATATGACGGTAGAACGCCGCAAGAGCGGAGGCCATTGTAGTCGTGGTATCTCCGTGCACAAGGACGAGGTCCTGCGGATGTTCATCAAGAAACCTTCCGACACCTGAAAGGACTCGTGATGTGACCGAGTCAAGGGTCTGTCGATCTTCCATTATTGAAAGGTCCGCATCTGCAATGATACCGAAATAGGACAATGCCTGATGAAGCATCTGGGAATGCTGTCCTGTTGAAAGAACTATCGTGCTGAATTTCATTTCCCTTAGCGCATGAATAACAGGAGCCATTTTTATCGCTTCAGGACGGGTGCCCACGATGCAGGTAATTTTCTTTTCCATGAAAAAACCTCTCAATTTCATGTGATCATTTAATGTACGGCGGGAAAGGATCAAAGATGAAGCCTTACTCCCCTTTCCTCAGATAAGCCTCGCCCTGAAAAGAAAAATTCCAAGGCTTACAACTGCAGCCTGGAAGAAGGCCAGAAGTATTACTGTCCAGAAGGGTGAAAGACCTTTGTCCATAAGCCGGTGATGGATGTGTCCCCTATCGGGAGAAAAAGGAGAGACCCCTCTCCATAACCTTCTCATTATAGCAAAAAGAGTATCGGCAACAGGAACGCCTCCTGCCAGAAGAAGAAGAAACGGAAGTTCAACAGTTTTCGCCGTCGAGAGAACAGGACTTGCCGTATAAATAAAAAAGCAGGAGAAAAGGTATCCCAGAAGGGTTGTTCCGCCGTCTCCCAGAAATGTCCTCGCTCGGGGAAAATTCCAGTAAAGCACTCCTCCCGCCAGGCAGGCGAGGGAGAGGAACACAGTCGTATTCCCAAGTGCGGAGGATAATACCGAAGCAGTAATGAACATGAGAAGGCACAAACCATTTGCGCCGTCAATAAGATTATACGCATTCGTCATTCCGGTGATCCACAGAAGGCAGACCGCGAAATGCAGCGGAGGCAAAGGAACAGACCAGAGAAAAAGGACTGCGGCGAAAAGATGGATTCCAAGGCGTGCCAGCGGGGACAGTGTTTTCATATCGTCCCAGTATCCGCTGAAGAAAATAAAAGTACTGCCGGTACCGATCAGCCGGACGGCCGGATGTGCCTTGACCGCAAATAGACACCATAAAAGAAAACCAAGCCAAAGGACAATTCCGGCCCCCCGGGGAGTTACCGAACTGTGGATTTTTCGTTCTCCTGGGAAATCCACGATCCTGTACCTGTTCGAGAGACTTATAGAAAGCGGCGTTATGCAGAGTCCCCAGAGAAAAAGCAGAGGTGCCGCCACAAAAAAATTTTTAAGCGCAAATTCCACAGAAATACCTACTTGGTACCGAAAAGTCTGTCCCCTGCATCGCCGAGACCGGGAACGATATAGCCGTGATCATTCAGATGGCTGTCAAGGGCTGCAGTGTAAATATCAACATCGGGATGTTCCCCGTGCACCTTTGAAACTCCTTCGGGGGCGGCGATAATGCATACCAGAGAAACTTTTTTCCCGCCTTTTGATTTCACAAGGCTGATGGCAGCCGAGGCCGACCCGCCCGTCGCAAGCATGGGGTCGAGTATAAGGATATCCCTTTCGGCGATGTCTCCCGGCAGCTTGCAGTAGTATTCCACGGGCATGAGCGTCTCGGGATCCCGGTAGAGGCCGATATGTCCCACCTTGGCGTTGGGGACCAGCTGCAGTATGCCGTCCACCATTCCGAGTCCTGCCCTGAGAACAGGGATGATCGCGAGCTTTTTTCCTTCGAGGGCATAGGCTTCTGTTACTGCGAGAGGAGTTTCGACCTGGATCTTTTCAAGGGGAAGGTTCCTGGTGATCTCGTAAACCATAAGGCCTGCAATTTCCTGGACCAGTTCCCGGAATTCCTTGACCGAGGTATTCTTGTCCCTGATGATGCTCACTTTATGCTGGACGAGGGGGTGATCAAATACGATGGTTTTCCCTTTTTCAGAAAGGCTGCAGCTCGGGCAGATTTTCTGCTCGTAATCGGAGATTTTGCTGAGTCTTCTTAAATGCCGCTCTCCCTCGAAATCCGATTCGAGCCATGCGTCAAGGATCTCCGCCGCAAGTTCTGGTGAAAGCACCCGCGCACCCATTGTCAGCACATTTGCGTTATTGTGCCTGCGGCTCATCCGGGCTGTTTCCGGCTCGTGACAGTGAGCTGCGTACACACCCGGTATCTTGTTCGCGGCTATGGACATTCCCACTCCAGTTCCGCAGAGCAGCACGCCTTTATCCGCTTTTCTCTGAACAACCATTTCTCCGAGGCGAAATGCGATGTCCGGATAATCGCAGGGTAAGGATTCAGTTTCCGTACCTATATCAAGAATTTCTTCAATTCCTTTTTTTCGCATATGGTCGATAAGAAAGGCTTTCAGGGTAAATGCAGCGTGGTCGGAACCTATTACGATTTTCATATAGAAACCCCTCCCCGGTTGGAAAATTCTATTATGAGATTTTGTCAGCTCGCTTTTTATAATAATAACACTTGGCGGATGAAAGGCATATAGAAAGGCCCCTTTCCCGTACGGGAAAGGGGCCTCGGTATTCTCGTACTCCGGCTCAGCTGAGGAGTGTGAGCATGACTCCCGCGGCCACGGCGGTGCCTATGACTCCCGCAACGTTAGGTCCCATGGCGTGCATGAGCAGGAAGTTTCCCGGGTTCTCCTTCTGGCATACCCGCTGTACTACACGCGCCGCCATGGGTACGGCGGAGACTCCCGCTGCTCCGATCATGGGGTTGATCTTCCCTCCGCTCATCTTCTTCATCAGCTGCCCGAACATCACTCCTCCAGCCGTGCTGAACACGAACGCCACAAGCCCCAGCAGAATGATCTTCAGCGTGGCGGCCGTGAGGAAGTGTTCCGCGTTCATGGTGGCTCCCACGGACAGGCCGAGGAAGATGGTGGTGGTGTTGAGGATCTCGTTCTGCGCCGCAAGGTTCAGACGGTCCGTGACTCCGCACTCCCGAAGTAGGTTCCCGAACATGAGGATACCTATGAGCGGCACGGACATGGGCAGGATGAGCCCAGCAGCAGCCGTGGTCACTATGGGGAAGAGGATCCTCTCGAGCTTCGATACGGGACGGAGGCTGTCCATGCGGATGGCACGGTCGGCCTTCGTGGTGAACATCTTGATCACCGGCGGCTGGATGAGGGGCACGAGGGACATGTAGCTGTACGCCGCCACGGCTACGGCCCCGAGGATCTGGGGCGCCATCTTCATGGTGAGGTAGATGCTCGTGGGGCCGTCCGCTCCGCCTATGATGGCTATGGATGCGGCCTCCTTCACCGAGAATCCGATGATCATGGCGCCGAAGAGGGCGATGAAGACTCCGAACTGGGCCGCCGCACCGAGAAGAAACGTTATGGGGTTGGCCAGCAGGGGCGCGAAGTCGGTCATGGCTCCGATGCCCATGAAGATGATCACGGGGTAGATCTCGTGCTCCGTCCCGTAAAAGATGTACCGAAGAAAGCCTCCGTCATCCATTATCCCCGACAGGGGAAGGTTGACGAGGAGGCATCCGAATCCTATGGGCACGAGCAGCAGCGGCTCGAATCCCTTCCCTATGGCGAGGTAGAGCATGACCAACGCCACCAGGAGCATGAGGATGTGTCCCATTGTGAGACCCGCAAATCCGGAGGATGTGAGGATCTTCCCTATTGCCTGCACGTATACGTCCATTGGCCCTGGTTTCCCTCCTTTGTGGGGCGGGGGGAGTCCCCGCCCGCTTCCGTTCCCTGTATCAGCCGATGATCATCATGACGTCGCCGGTGTTCACCGTGTCGCCGTCACGGGCGCGGATCTCCTTCACCACTCCGTCGGCGGGGGCGAAGATCTCGTTCTCCATCTTCATGGCCTCGAGGACGAGGACCATGTCGCCGTTCTTGACGGGCGCTCCGACGGAGACGACGACCCGGAGGACTTTGCCGGGCATGGGGGCGGTGACGGGGGATCCGGCTCCGCCGGCGGCAGGGGCCGGCGCAGGGGCAGGAGCTGCTGCTGCAGGTGCAGGTGCAGGTGCAGGG